>ENA-UOJS01000359-UOJS01000359.1-human-gut-metagenome-genome-assembly--contig:-C74-NODE-359-length-49780-cov-8.130799_pt1 | contig 49780 bp, 32 predicted proteins | sample MGYA00242355_ERZ723902 | MGnify/ENA metagenome assembly ERZ723902
ATAGGAAAGATACTCACCAGCATCCATATATTACAATATCCTAAAAAGAACGAGTTTCTTCTTATGAAAAATTACTTTGATGCAGTCTAAACAGAGAAAAAGAAAAAACAATTGTCCCTTTGCTTGTGTTATACGTAAAAAGCAGAATCATACGAGTTATGGGTCAACAAAGAGTCTTATCATCCAAGTTCAACATGTCCGTAGGATTTCTTCCAGCCGTTATAGCCATATTGCTCAGCGGCTTCGCCTCACAGGACATATCGGTATACGCCGGTGCTGCAATGGGAATAGCTGCCAGTCTGCACAGCTATTTCCGGAAGGGAGCGTATATTCCTCAAATCATATTATATGCTACCACAACCATGCTGACACTGTTGGCCGTTATCGGTATTTTTACTGCCGACTATTGTTCCGACCTTTTATTCCCGCTTATGATCGAAGGATGCTGCCTGCTAGTTCCTTTCCTCATATTTCTGAACCGCAAACGTTTCCTGAGGCGTTATCAATGCAAGTCGTCAGAATGTTGCAAACAGTTTTATGCGCAAGGAGCCGAGGCCGCCATCGTATCCTCCAGAGTCATTCTGCTTTTCGGTTTTCTGCATTTTCTTGGTCTGTTTGCCGCTTATCTGCTAAACAGTCCGGCCCACAGTGCCACAGGGCTCTTCCTGTTGCGCATCACTCCCCCGGCCGTGTTCATAGCCGGTATGCTGTTCAACCAGTTCGGCATCCTCTATTTCAACAGAATGATGCAGCATACTATTTTCCTCCCCATTGTCAACATACGGGGCGATGTAACCGGAAAAATACAGGCAGCCGATGTAGTTAACCGCCGGCGCGACTTCATTGTCCCCGTAGTGCGTATAGCCGTAGCGTCGCACGGCATGCTGTTCCTCCGTCCGCGTCCGCAATGCAGCAACTACGATGCCAACAAGACTGACCTGTTGATGGAAGACTACCTGATATATGGCGAGACACTGGAACAGTGTGTGCAACGCATTCTTAAGAAGAACGTTCCGGAATCCTGGAAGAAACACCTGTGCTTCAACCTGAAGTATCACTACGAAAACCAGCAAACCAACCGTCTGGTCTACCTCTTCCTGCTCGATGTAGAAGACGACTCGGCCTTGTGCGACAGCAATTTCAGGGGAGCCAAGCTATGGACACTGTCCCAAATAGAGCAGAATCTGGGAATGAACTACTTCAGCGAGTGCTTCGAATACGAATACGAGCACCTGAAAGGCATTATTTATACAAGAGAAAAATACAAGGAATCTTAGACAGATCGGGCACCTTGCCGCGCCATTCGCTTACGGTACGTGTACGGATGTACTCGCCTTCGCAGGTAATGTTGGCTGCGATGCAGAGCTTCGTCTGCGGACGGCAATTGTGCAGAATATCCTCAACCATCTTATTGTTCCGGTAAGGGGTCTCGATGAACAACTGTGTCTGGTGTTCGGCATATACCCGCTGCTCCAGAGCTTTCAGCTTTTTGGCCCGTTCGGCGGGTTCGATGGGCAGATAGCCGTTGAAAGCAAAACTCTGACCGTTGAATCCGGAACCCATGACAGACAAAATGATGGAAGAAGGCCCTACCAGCGGAACCACCTTCAGCCCCTTGCGCTGGGCAATGGCTACCACGTCGGCTCCCGGATCGGCCACAGCCGGACAACCGGCTTCGGAAATGACTCCCATGGACTGCCCTTCGGCAAGTGGTTTCAGATAGCCCGATATGGCTTCGGGCGATGTATGCTTGTTCAGCGGATAGAATGTCAGCGAATCGATATCGATACCCTTATCCACCTTTTTAAGAAAACGGCGTGCCGAACGCACATCTTCGACGATAAAGTGGCGTATCTGCAAGATAATTTCCTTATTATAAGCCGGCAACACGGTCTCGACCGGTGTATCGCCCAGCGTGACGGGCAAAAGATAAAGCGCTGTATCCATTCTGATTCAACTGAAATAAAGAATAATAATAAGAAAAAAGGCTGTGCCAGGACGGACAGCGGCCACTGGCCGCATCGCGCACTGACACACCCTTGTTATGAAACATCCGGCGTTTAGCCGTAGATGATATTTCCGTTTGCGTCCTTATACTCATCCAGGCCCTTCTCATAGGTAGCCATGGCGCGCAGACTCATACCTACGCTGGAGAAACCTCCGTCGTGATACAGGTTCTGCATGGTCACCTTGCGGGTCAGGTCGGAGAACATGACAATACAATAGTCGGCACATTCTTCGGCTGAAGCGTTGCCCAGCGGAGACATGCGGTTGGCAAAGTCGAACAGTTTGTCCATACCCTTCACACCCGAACCGGCTGTAGTCATGGTAGGCGACTGCGAGATGGTATTGATACGTACATGATGCTCGCGACCATAGATGTAGCCGAAGCTGCGAGCGATAGACTCCAACAGAGCCTTGGCGTCGGCCATGTCGTTGTAGCCGTAGAATGTACGCTGTGCAGCCACGTAGCTCAATGCCAGAATCGAACCGTATTCGGCAATGGCATTCATCTTCTTGGCTGCCTGAATCATTTTATGGAAAGAGACGGCTGAGATATCCAGCGTCTTGCTCAACATGTCGTAGTCCAGGTCGTCGTACGTACGTTTTTTACGCACATTGGGAGACATACCGATAGAATGCAGCACAAAATCAATCTGACCGCCCAATACTTCCATCGAACGTTTGAAAACATTTTCCAGATCTTCCACGTTCGTGGCATCGGCGGGAATCACTTCGCAGTGCAGCTTCTCGGCCAGTGCAGACACTTCGCCCATGCGCACGGCAACAGGAGTGTTCGACAACGTAATAACAGCACCTTCTTCTACTGCTTTTTCTGCTACTTTCCAGGCAATGGACTGCTCATTCAGAGCACCGAAGATAATGCCTCTTTTTCCTTTCAACAAATTGTAACTCATACTTACATTAATTAAATTGAGGGCACAAAGATAGGAAGTTTATCCGTAAGTCTGACGAAAATTATTGAAAGAAAGCACCAAAAGACAAAAAATCCACCTAAAACTTCAATTTATCCACCTAAAACTGTGCAGATAATGATACTTTTGTAACAGGATTCCATGCAACGGGCAACCGGCAAGCCGTTGAAAAAACAGGCCAAAGTGCAGGATGCCCCGGCAAAGGAAGACCGTAACTGACAGTATACATCCGATACCATGAAAAGAAGAAAACTGATTCTACTGTGCCTCCTGTGTGGCACATCGCTCTACTCGGCTGCCCAGGAAAGCCGCAGTTTCCAACTGGAAGTCAGAAACACGTGGACGCACGAACAGACGGACGCACCGGTCGTCGTAAAACTGAGCGACCTGAAAACCGGCTTCGACGTACTGTCGGCCACGGTGACAGACGGCGTACGCGAAATACCGTCCCAACTGGACGACCTGGATGGCGACCGGAAAGCCGACGAGCTGGCTTTCGTCATCGACATGCCTGCCCAAAGTACCCGACAGATCGACATCACCTTGTCCGCAGCTCCGGCACAGAAGACCTACACGCCCCGCGTATCGGCCCAGTTGCTGATGCGCGACGCCAAGAAGGGGAAACACGCCCCGATACAGTCGGTCACCGTGCCAGGCACGACTAATTTCTATAATATGGTATACGGTCATGGCCCCATGTTCGAATCGGAACTGGTGGGCTACCGCATCTACTTCAACGAGAAGCAGACCATCGACCCCTACGGAAAGTTCACCCCAAGGCTGGAGCTGACCGAGAGCCAATTCTATCCCACCGACGAACAGCTGGCACGAGGCTTCGGCGACGACGTGCTGATGGTGGGCAACAGTTGCGGCATCGGCGCCCTGAAGGGATGGGACGGGCAGAAAGCTGTCCACATCGCCCCGGTGGCCTACCGCACGGAGCGCATCCTGGCGTGCGGACCGGTGCGTGCTGTTGTCGAGGTGGAAGTGCAGGGATGGGAGTATCAGGGCAGCCGCCTCGACATGACCCACCGTTACCTGCTGTATGCCGGACACCGCGACCTGCGCATCGAGACTTCTTTTTCGCGTCCGCTGGCCGAAGAAGTGTTCTGCACCGGCGTACAGAACATCATGGGCAACGAGACCGTTTCCTACAGCGACCACCACGGACTGGTGGGAAGCTGGGGACGCCACTGGCCCGTGAACGACACCGTGAAATATGCCAAAGAGACCATCGGCATTGCCACCTGCATTCCCCAGCGATACGTCCGCCAGGAAGTGGCGGACAAGGATAACTTCCTGTATACGCTGGCAGCTCCCGGCGAACGGGGCTTCTGCCACTACACCATGTTCACCTCGCGCAAGGAGACCTTCGGTTTCCCCGATGCCGAGTCTTGGTTCGGCTACATGCAGGAGTGGAAAGACAAGCTTCAGCATCCCATAGAAACCCGTCTGCTGCCATGATCCGAACCTGATATACATCCGAATTTTACGTAAGGCAGACCGGCGCACACACGCGGCCGGCTGTCCATTCACCAAACATAAACAGTCTGTTTTCCATGAACATCGTAAAAACACTATTCAGCCTGGGCTTACTGGCAGCCCTGCCAATGGCGGCCCAGCAGAAAGAGTACGTATCGCAAGTATGGGTAGCCGACCGGGGCGACGGCACTTATCAGAACCCCGTCCTCTATGCCGACTATTCCGACCCCGATGCCTGCCGCGTAGGCAATGACTTCTACATGACCAGCTCCAGCTTCAACTGCCTGCCGGGCTTGCAGATACTGCACTCCAACGATCTGGTCAACTGGCGCATCATCGGTGCAGCCATTCCTTACCGCCTCACTCCTGTCAGTACCCCCGAACGCCCCGAACACGGCAACCGCGTATGGGCACCCGCTATACGCCACCACAACGGCGAGTTCTACATTTTCTGGGGAGATCCGGACCAGGGCGTCTTTATGACCAAGGCCCGCGACCCGCAGGGGCCGTGGACCGAACCCGTACTGGTGAAGGCCGGACAGGGCATCATTGACCCTTGCCCCCTGTGGGACGACGACGGACAGGTCTACCTGGTACACGCCTATGCCGGCAGCCGTGCCCAGCTGAAGAGCGTCATCGCCGTCTGCCAGCTGAATGAAGAGGCCACACAAGCCGTCACCCCATCGCGCATCGTCTTCGACGGGCACGAGGCTCACGCGACGTGCGAGGGTCCCAAGTTCTACAAGAAAGACGGCTATTACTACATCTTCCATCCGGCGGGCGGAGTGCCTACCGGCTGGCAGGTGGTGCTACGCTCGAAGAACGTCTATGGCCCCTACGAGTGCAGAACCGTGCTGGCACAGGGCAACACCTCGGTCAACGGGCCGCACCAGGGCGCATGGGTGGACACCCCGACCGGCGAGGACTGGTTCCTGCACTTCCAGGACGTGGGTGCTTACGGACGTTTGGTGCACCTGCAACCCATGAAGTGGAAAGACGGATGGCCCGTCATCGGCACCGATCCCGACGGCGACGGATGCGGCGAACCCGTGCTGTCGCACCGCAAACCCGACGTAGGCCGCACGTATCCCGTCTGTACACCGCAGGAGAGCGATGAGTTCGATGGCTATACCCTTTCACCCCAATGGCAGTGGCATGCCAACATCAACGAGAAGTGGGCCTACTATGCAGGCAACCACGGCTTTGTCCGCCTGTACTCATACCCCGTGGTGCCGCAGTACAGAAACCTGTGGGATGTAGTCAACCTGCTGCTTCAGAAGACGTCTGCCCCCAACTTCACCGCTACGATGAAGCTGACCTTCAGCCCCACAAAGCAATACAAGGGCGAACGCACCGGACTGGTGGTGATGGGCATGGACTATGCCGCGCTGGTGCTTGAAAACACGGCCGGCGGACTGACCCTCTCGCAAGTAGTGTGCCACGGTGCCGACAAGGGACAGCCGGAACAGGTCAACGCATCGGTCGGCCTGAAGGAAAGTACCGTCTACCTGCGCGTCAAGTTCGGGTGCGACGGCCGGAAGATAGCCCAAAGCGAAGGTGGGCACGACCTGCTCGTGACGTGCGACTTCAGCTACAGCACCGACGGCCGGACATTCAGCCCGCTGGGCACTACCTTCCAGGCACGTGAAGGCAAATGGATAGGCGCCAAGGTGGGCACCTTCTGCACCCGCCCCGCCATCAGGACCAACGACGGAGGATGGGCCGACGTAGACTGGTTCCGTATCACCCCGTAAGCAGGGATTCTGTAAAACATTGTAACCCTCAGCAGATAAAATCACAAACTACTGATAATCACATGCATATGTGTTGACTATCTAAGTATACGACTGAGGTACCCTTGGTCGTATACTTAGACCCCCTCAGTCGTATACTTAGGTACCCTCGGTATACGACCGTGGTTGTCAGCATCCCCATCTGTCAATATTTATCAGATACACCACCCTCACCGGCTTCCGTACCCGCAGCAGACAGGCGCATTGCAGATGTGACCGGAAAATGTTACCTTTGCCGTCGGAAAATAAAACCTGTGAAGATGAAGAAACTGATAATATTCGACCTCGACGGTACACTGCTCAACACCATTGCCGACCTGGCACAGAGTACCAACCACGCCCTTAACGCTTTGGGCTATCCTACCCACGACGAAGCGTCGTACAAGTTCATGGTGGGCAACGGCATCAACAAGCTGTTCGAACGCGCCCTGCCCGAAGGAGAGAAAACCGAAGAGAACGTCCTGCGGGTACGTGCCCAGTTCATCCCCTACTACGACTGCCACAATGCCGACCGCAGTCGCCCCTACCCCGGCATAACCGAACTGCTGGAGCAGCTGCAGTCGCAACACACCCTGCTGGCGGTGGCCTCGAACAAGTATCACGCCGCCACCACGAAGCTCATTGCCCACTATTTCCCGCAGATACGCTTTGCCGCCGTCTACGGCCAGCGCGAAGGCATTGCCACCAAACCCGACCCGACCATCGTGGCCGACATCCTGCGCGACACCGGTGTGCAGCCCGAAGACGTGCTCTACGTAGGCGACTCGGCTGTCGACATGCAGACCGCCCTCAACGCCCGCGTCACGGCCTGTGGCGTCACCTGGGGCTTCCGCCCGCGTACCGAACTGGAAGCGCTCAACCCCGCCTACATCGTCGACCAGGCATCCGACATACTGAAAATAGCAAACAAATGATACTGGCAGCCGCCTCACTTCTCCGAAGAAGGCGGCTGCTTTCTTTTCCACCCACCTTTCCGGCCGCCAACCGGCAGCAACACGGCAAACAGCACGCTACGCCCCTCCCCATCGGTGATTAGCCAAAAAATACACCAAAACAGACAATTTCTGCACATCGGTTTAGGGAAAGATCAGTACTTTTGTCAACAGCAGCACTTCCACCCCATCGCCGGAAGCCCTGCCCCGAAAAAGTATAACCTTTTAGTACAATCGATATGACCATGAATTACCAGACATCTTCCCTTTCGCAAAAGCCCTCCGGCTTCCTGAGAAAGTTGTTTTCGCTTTCAGCCCTTACGGCCCTGCTGCTGACAGGCAGTGCATGTAGCAGCACCCCCAAGTCGGCAACACCGGCAAGTCCCGTCGCCGATATCTACGAAGGCCTGCCCTTCGAGATGCCCCGTGTGGAACGTCCCAGCTTCCCCGACTTCCAGGCCAACATCACCGACTTCGGTGCCAAGAACGACGGCATCACCCTGAACACCCGTGCCATCAACGACGCCATCCGCTCTGTCAGTCAGAAAGGTGGCGGAACGGTCATCATCCCCGAAGGAATCTGGCTCACAGGTCCCATCGAACTGCTGAGCAACGTTAATCTGCATACCGAAAAGAACGCCCTCGTCCTGTTCACCGACGACTTCGAGGCCTATCCCATCATCGAAACCTCGTTCGAAGGACTGAACACCCGCCGTTGCCAGTCGCCCATCTCGGCACGCAACGCCGAGAACATCGCCATCACCGGCGACGGTGTATTCGACGGCTCGGGCGACAGCTGGCGCCCCGTCAAGAAAGGCAAGCTGACCGCCTCGCAGTGGAAAGCACTCGTCCAGTCGGGCGGCGTGGTCGACAACGACATCTGGTACCCCACCCCCGGCTCGCTGAAAGGTGCGCAGGCCTGCAAGGAGTTCAACAATCCCGAAGGCATCGAGACCGACGAAGAGTGGAACGAAATACGCCCCTGGCTGCGCCCCGTACTGCTCAGCATCGCCAAGTGTAAAAAGGTGCTGCTCGAAGGCGTCACCTTCAAGAACTCGCCCAGCTGGTGCTTGCATCCGCTGTCGTGCGAGCACATCACCATCGACAACGTGAAAGTATTCAACCCCTGGTACTCGCAAAACGGCGACGCCCTCGACCTGGAGTCGTGCACCAACGCCGCCATCACCAACTGCATCTTCGACGCGGGCGACGATGCCATCTGCATCAAGTCGGGCAAGGACGAAGATGGAAGAAAGCGTGGCGAACCCTGCCAGAACGTCATCGTACGCAACAACATCGTCCTGCACGGACATGGAGGCTTCGTGGTGGGCAGCGAAATGTCGGGTGGCGTGAAGAACATCTACGTGGCCGACTGTACCTTCCTCGGCACCGATGTAGGTCTGCGGTTTAAGAGTACCCGCGGACGCGGCGGAGTGGTAGAAGGCATCTACATCGACCGCATCCAGATGATTGACATCCCCTACGAACCACTGCTGTTCGACCTCTTCTACGGCGGCAAGGCAGCCGGCGAGGAGAGCGAAGACGACCTGCAGGGACGCATGAAGGCCGAGATACCGCCCGTAACGGAAGAAACACCCGCCTTCCGCAACATCCATATCTCCAACGTCACCTGTAAGGGGGCCGGCCGTGCCATGTTCTTCAACGGACTGCCCGAGATGCCTATCGATAACGTCACCATCAGCGACGTCACCATCAGCGACGCCAAGCAGGGCATCGTCATCAGCCAGGCGCGCAACGTCACCCTGGAGAACGTACACATCGGCACACCGGGCGAGGCCATGCAGATAAAGAATGCACAAGACATCCGCGTCGACGGCCAGACTTATCAGAACCCCGGCCCGAAAGCCATACCCGTCAAGATGTAAAACCCGCCGATAACGGCGCGTAACAACAGACAGTAACCGCCGCAGAGGCAGACCACCAGTCTGCCTCCTGCTGCACAAACCATACAATCCATTAAAACTGCAATATGAGCAAGATAAACTCCAAAGTGGCCGCATTCACACTGGCCGCCATCATCGCTTCACTTCCCTCGCTCAGCCTGGGATGCTCCGACGGAAACAGCCCCGAGACAACTCCGGAGCCCCCTTCCGACGAGGAAACACTGACCACCTATCCCACGCCCGACCGCTCCACCATCCCAGCCTTTCCCGGTGCCGACGGAGCAGGCAAATACACCACCGGAGGGGCAGGCGGAACGGTTTTCACCGTAACGTCGCTCAACGACGTCAGCTCGCATGGCACCCTGCGCTGGGCCATCTAGCCGCAGGGAGCCCGCACCATCGTCTTTGCCGTCAGCGGTATCATCGAACTGCAACAGCCGCTCAAGGTGCGCAACGGCGACCTGACCATCGCCGGACAAACCGCACCGGGCGACGGCATCTGTCTGAAGAACTATACGTTCAATATACAGGCCGACAACGTCATCGTCCGCTTTATCCGCTCGCGTATGGGAGCCGACATCGTGCAGAAAGGCGACGACGCCATGAATGCCTATCAGTCGCACCGCAACATCATCATCGACCACTGTTCGCTGAGCTGGAGCACCGACGAGTGTGGCACGTTCTACGACAACAGTAACCTGACCCTGCAATGGTGCATCATCAGCGAAAGTCTGGCCAACTCCATACACGAAAAAGGTGCACACGGCTACGGTGGCATCTGGGGAGGACAACCCGCCTCGTTCCATCACAATCTGCTGGCCCACCACACCAACCGCACGCCCCGCCTCTGCGGCAGCCGCTACACCGGCAAGCCCGACGAGGAGAAAGTAGAACTCTTCAACAACGTCATCTACAACTACGGCAGCGAAGGTGCCTATGCCGGAGAGGGCGGCTCGTACAACTTCCTGAACAACTACTACAAGCCGGGACCCTATACGGCCACCAAGAGCTCGTACAACCGTCTGTTCACTGCCTATGCCGACGACGGCACCAACACCAATGCCAAAGGTGTGTACGGCCACTTCTACTTCGACGGAAACTACATGGATGCCAGCTGCTCCAAGCTAAGCGACAAGCAACGTACCGCCATGGCCAAAGTCAACGCCGACAACACCGCAGGCCTCATCCTGAAAAACGATTTTGCCTCCAAGGACGACGTACTGGCTAAAAGCGCCTTCGACATAGCCGAGCACACCTCGCTGCAACCGACTGCCGAAGCCTACGAATCGGTTCTTCGCCTGGCCGGTGCCTCGCTGAAGCGCGATGCCTGCGATGCCCGCATCGTCGAAGAAGTACGCCAGGGCACCTATACCTACGAAGGTTCGAATGGTAGTACCAACGGCATGATCGACCAGCCTGCCGACGTAGGCGGATGGCCCGAATACCAGTCGGCCGATGCCCCCAAAGACAGCGACGGCGACGGCATGCCCGACGAATGGGAGAAAGCGCACGGCTTGAACCCCGATGCCGCCGACGGCAGTGCCTACAACCTGAGTTCCCAGTACACCAACCTGGAAGTCTACCTGAATGAATTGGTTAGCCACATTGCCGAAACAGGCATTTCAGGCCAATAACAGGACGGCTGGTAACAGACGGGCAGGCAGATTGTCAGCTTCGTGCCGTACAGCTCCTGCCACATCTTTTCTGGGAACACAAAAAATGGAAGAATAACAAAAAGTACCAACCTAAAAACAAATTTTGCACATTCTGCTTTTTACATCCATATACATTTGCAATAAGGAATTAACAGTGTGTTCAAACACGCTTCTGGAATAAAACATAATTTAATTAATAACCATGCAAAACAAGTCTAACAAGATGAGAAACATGCGCGCCGTGTTACTATCCTTATTAGTAACCCTGATATCGCTCAGCGTATCCGCGCAGAATGTGACCGTAACTGGTACAGTGAAAGACAAGACGGGAGAAACCGTGATCGGAGCTTCCGTAGTTGAGAAAGGGAACACCGGCAACGGTACCATCACCGACATCGACGGCAAGTTCACTCTTTCTGTCCCCTCCAACGCAACGTTGGTATTCTCGTATGTAGGAATGACAACACAGGAAATCCCCCTGAAAGGACAAACAAAGATTCAGGTAGTAATGTCCGACGACGCCCAGGCACTGGAAGAAGTAGTGGTCATCGGTTACGGTTCGGTAAAGAAGAAAGACCTGACCGGTTCGGTAGCTACCGTCAGCTCCGATGTACTGGCAGCAGTACCCGTTGCCTCGGCCACTGAAGCCCTGACCGGTAAAATGGCCGGTGTGCAGATCACCACAACAGAAGGTTCACCCGATGCCGAAATGAAGATCCGTGTACGTGGTGGCGGCTCCATCACCGGTGACAACACACCTCTGTTCATCGTTGACGGCTTCCCCGTGGAATCCATCTCCGACATCCCCGCCTCCGACATCGAAGATATCACCGTCCTGAAGGACGCTTCTTCGACCGCCATCTACGGTTCGCGTGGTGCCAACGGTGTAATTCTGGTAACTACCAAGTCGGGCAAGGAAGGCAAAGTCAGCGTCAACTACAATGCTTACTATAGCTGGAAGAAAATGGCCAAGCAGCTCAACACCCTAAGCAGTGCCGACTATGCTAAATGGCAATACGAATTTGCCATGCTGAAAAGCGGAAAACCTGACCAGATCAATCCTTCAACCTATACCGATATCTTTGGTAACTATCAGGACATCGACTTGTACCAGAACGTGCCCGAAAACAACTGGCAAGACCAGGTATTCGGCCGTACGGGACATACTTTCAACCACAACCTCAGCATCAGTGGCGGTAGCGACAAGATGAAATTTACGTTCAACTATGCACATATGGACGATAAAGCCATCATGTTGGGTTCAAGTTACAAACGAGACAACCTGAGCCTGAAGCTGAACTACAAACCGGTGAAAAGGGTTAGCCTTGACTTTTCAGCCCGCTACTCCGATACCCACATCAGTGGAGCCGGTGCCAACGAATCGAAGACAGAAGTTTCGACTGCCGACTCGCGTATGAAGAATGTGATGGTCTTCTCACCGTTCAATTATGCAAGCTTAAGCGAAGGATACGACCCGGACATGAACCTGACCCAGCCTCTGACTTCGGTGTATGACAATGACCGTCTGCAAGACCGCCGGACATTCGACTACAACGGAAGTTTCACTTGGGAAATCATTGACAACCTGAAGTTCAAGACTGAATTCGGTCTGCAATACTATACAAACGACGATAAACGTTTTTATGGTATTTCGACCTATAACGCCCGCGTAAACGGAAACAATCAGCCCATTGTTGTCTTTACTGAAAATGGCCGTGAAACATTCCGCAATGCAAATACACTGAGCTACGACTTTAAGAAGTTGATCAAAAGCGAAGACCATCATCTGAACCTGTTGGTAGGACAAGAGCTTATCAAGGTGAAAAGCAATACCGATACAGATGAAGTACGCTACTATCCTACGCAATTCACATCCAGCCAGGCTTTCACATTGAGCAGCCAGGGAACAGCTTACAGCACCAACAAATTCATCAATGCCGATGATGTGCTCCTCTCTTACTTCGGACGTGTCAATTATGACTACCAAAGCAAGTACCTCGTATCAGCCACGTTCCGTGCCGATGGTTCTTCCAAGTTTGCAAAAGACAATCGCTGGGGCTTCTTCCCCTCAGCAGCCGTTGCATGGCGCATCTCTTCGGAAAACTTTATGGAAAGCACACGTAGCTGGTTGGACGACCTGAAACTTCGTGTCAGCTACGGTACTGCCGGTAACAACGACATTGACAGCGATCAGATGCGTACAATCTGGTCGGCAGGAAGCGGTAGCGCTTTGGGATGGATCAACAACGTTTCCAGTTTCTGGACAACCGGTTCGTACATGTCGAACCCCGACCTGAAATGGGAAACGACGCATACGCGTAACATCGGACTCGATTTCTCTATCTTTGGAGGACGTCTGAACGGTACGGTTGAATACTACTGGAACAGTACCAAAGACCTGCTCATCGAATTCCCGGTTTCCGGTACAGGATACAGTTATCAATGGCGTAACCTGGGTGAGACAGAAAACAAAGGTTGGGAAATCAGCCTGAACTGGGACATTGTCAACAAGAAGAACTTCGGCTTAAGTTTCAACGGCAATATCGGCTTCAACAAGAATAAAGTCGTTTCTTTGGGCTCGTTGAACGAATATGCGGCAGCCTCCAATTGGGCCTCTACCGAAATCGGTTCGGACTATGTAGTACGTCCGGGTTCTCCCATCGGACAGATCTACGGATACGTATGTGACGGACGTTACGAAGTAGATGATTTCGAAGGCTACGATGCTGCAAACAATAAGTGGATTCTTAAGGAAGGCGTAGTCAACGACAGCGAAGTCATCGGTGAAAAGATGCTCCGCCCGGGTGCACTGAAACTGAAAAACGTAGATGGAAGTGAGGACGGAAAGGTGACCGCAGCCGACCGTACCATTATTGGCGATACGAATCCTGTAGCCAGTGGAGGTTTCGGACTGAACGCCAGAGTTTATAATTTCGATATTGCAGCCAGCTTTACCTACAGCATTGGCAACGACGTATACAATGCCAACAAGATAGAATATACCACTGCCGGAAACAACACCAGCTACCGTAACATGATTGACATCATGGCCGACGGCAAACGCTGGACTAACCTCCGTGCCGATGGTACCATCAGTAACGACCCGGTAGAACTGGCCGAAATGAATGCGAACACCACCATGTGGTCACCATGGATGAACCAGAACGTACTGACAAGCTGGGCCATAGAAGACGGATCGTTCTTACGTCTCAACACACTGACCGTAGGTTATACTTTACCGAAATCACTGACCCGCAAAGTCGGCATCAACAATCTGCGTTTCTATGCTACAGGCTATAACCTGCTCTGCATTACCGGCTACTCAGGCTTCGATCCGGAAGTATCTACCAGAACCAAAACTGCTCTGACACCGGGAGTGGATTACTCGGCATACCCCAAAAGCCGCCAGTTTGTAATCGGTGTAAACTTGAACTTCTAAACCATCTATTGTCATGAAAAATAAATTATATACTACGCTTACAACCGCATTCATAGCCGGAGGATTCCTGCTGTCGGCCTGCGGTGATAATATTCTGGATACACAGTCACCCTCTTCTATGGATGACAAGAACATATTCTCAATCTACGACCTGGCCATCGGTACCATCAACAACATCTATACTTACTATGGCGAGCAGAACCACCGTGCACGTTATTTCTGCTACTATGGCATGAATACCGACATAGAATGGCTGAACGGTTCGGACGGAGGTGATGACAAAGCCAATATGGTCAACTACAATACGTTGCCCAATAACGGCCAATTAAACATTGCCGATGCCAAAGAGCCCTGGTCAAACATCTATTCAGGCATCGAGAAAGCCAATCTGGCCATCGAAGGCTTACAGGCATACGCCGACTTGGAAAACGACGAAGGTCTGCGCCAGCTGTATGGCGAGGCACTGACCTTACGCGCCATTGCCTATATTGACCTGATCAATGCCTGGGGAGACGTGCCGGCACGTTTCGTAGCCATTACACCTGAGACAATCAACCTGCCACGTGAAGACCGGGATGTCATCTACAAACAAATCATAGCCGATCTGCAAACCGCACAGGAATATGTAGCATGGCCCAACGAACGTAGCGATACGCAAACAGTAGAACGTATCAACAAGGCATTCGTAAAAGGACTCCTGGCACGTGTCTGCATGCAGGCCGCAGGCTATTCGCTTCGTTCCGACGGTACAGTGCACCAAAGCTCTGATCCCGATCTGTCAGTATCCGTACTCTACCCCATTGCCTTGCAGGCTTGTAAGGAAGTTATGGATCAGGAAGGAAGATATGTGGCACTGGAAAGCAATTTTGTAGATGTATTCAAAGGCAACTGCCAGGATGATATCGCTGCCGGCAGTGAATCGCTTTGGGAAGTGCCTTATGCAAATTCTCCTTCCGCACGCGGACGTATGGTTTACACCTACGGCACCAAACATGCAGCAATCGACCAGTTTGTAAAAGCCAAACAAGGCGGACAGGTAGGTCCTCTGCCCAATGTATTCTTCGATTATTCCATCAAGGACAAACGCCGCGACGTGACTTGCGTTCCCTACACGTGGGTAGAAAAGAATGCCGGTTCTGGAGTAGCCGTACAAGAGCTCAGCACACTTAAAAGCTGGTATTTCGGTAAGATGCGTTACGAATGGATGACACGAGGCACTTCCATCAGTTCTACCGATGACGGTATCAACAAAATCTACATGCGCTATGCTGACGTGGTACTGATGCGTGCCGAACTGGAGAATGAACTGAATGGTCCCAACGCTGCTGCTCCGTACTTGAAGCAGATACGTCAACGTGCTTTCGACCCAGCTGATTGGGCTACTGAAGTAGAAGCTTATGTCAGCAATGCCAGCGCCAGCAAACAAGCCATGTTCGATGCAATCGTCGACGAACGTGCGTATGAATTCTGTGGCGAAATGCTGCGCAAGGCCGACCTCATCCGCTGGAACCTGCTGAAAGCCAAAATGGATGAAGCCAAAGAAAAGATGTACCGTTTACGCGAACTGCAAGGCGAATATGCCGATCTGAATCCTTACCTGTATTACAATATGGTGGACTACAGCGACGGAGCAGACGGAAAGACCTATGCCGAAACGGCTCTGCAGATATATGGTCTGAACCACGGTGAAACGGAAGAGAACCCCGAAGGCTACGAATATACCTCATCCGACTCGAAAGGCGAAGTTTCCAAATGGATCAGTACCAGCAACCTGCCCGACGACAAAATAGAATCGCTCTATGCACGCGACCCGGACAAATATACATACTGGCCGATCTTCCAATACAACTTGGATGCCAACCCCTTGCTTGAGAACTATTCATGGTATTAAATAAACGGACTAATAAACAATAAACTACAATGAAAAGAAATATAATATACACCGCCTTCATGATAAGCTTACTGACCATGGGCGGTACACTGATAACGTCTTGCGAAGACATCGACCCGGTGCAGGAACTGAACCTGAGCCGCGTTCTGTCACCCACTGACCTGAGTGTACGTATTCGCAATCAAGTGAACATCGAAGCCAGTTGGGGCGTAGTGGATGACCGTACTCAAAGCTATACGTTGGAACTGTATGAGGGAACTACAGCCGAAGGTACTCCCGTCGTACAACAAAGCGGAATTACAAGCACTTCGTACACCATCAGTTCGGGAACAATGGGCGAAACTACCTACCTGCTGCGTGTAAAAGCAGTGGCCGAAGGCGTAGAAGACTCGAAATGGGCCGAACTTACGACCACCACACTGGCCGAACAGATCTTCAATAGCGTAGCTTCTGCCGACATTGCCGCATTGTCTGTCACACTGCGCTGGCCGGCCGGAGAGGCTGCCGACCTTATCACACTGACACCTGCCGAGGGTTCTACAGCACCGGTTGTGACCTACAACGTCACTGCCGAAGACGTAGCCAACGGATATGCCGTCATCGAAGGACTGACAGAACAGACTGAATACACCGCTGTAATGACCCTGAACGGCCGTACACGTGGCACCGTTACCTTCAAGACAGCCATTGATACCGGCGACATGACTCAAATCGCTGCCGACGCCGACTTGGCCGCAGCCTTGGATGCAGCCGAAGAGGGAGAAAGCTTTGTCCTGATGGGAACAAACTACGAATTAGGTAGTTATGCCGTTACCAAGTCGTTCTCGCTGACATCACTCGACCCCAATAGTCCGGCTATCGTACACGGACGCTTTACAGTAAGCGCACCGGTAAGCTCAATAACCCTTGCCAACATCGTATTCGACGGCCAAGGCGATACGGACAACATTCTGGAACTGAAAGATGCAGCAGCCAACCTGGGAACACTGACCATCGAAGGATGCGAAATACGGAACATGGGTAAACACATCATGTACAACAATGCGAAAGGTACATTTGGCGACATTGTCATCAATAACTGTATCATCGACGGCATCGATGACGGAGGTGGCGACGGATTCGACATTCGCGGAGGCTTATTGCAATCGCTCACTGTCACCAATACCACCATCAGCAACGGAGTCAGAACCCTGCTGCGTTGCCAGGTAGCCAACACGGTAAATGTCACCTTCCAGAACTGTACATTCTACAACATCTGTACGTTGGACAACTCGAACAACAGCGGACTCTTCCAAATGGACAAAACCAACGACAGCAGTCTGCTCACCGTTAAGAGCTGCCTTGTATACGGTGTAGGAACTGAAAGCCCAAGTGCTGCGGAATCGGGAACATGGGCCAGAAGTTCCAAGTTCAAAGCCAGTGCCGAATACAGCAACAACTATTACTATAACTGTCCCAATCTGTGGGCAAGCCTTTACAAAGACGATCATTCAGCCGTAGCCACCGAAGCCGATCCGGCATTTGCAGATGCCGCCAACGGTGACTTCACCCTGACCAACGAAGACCTTATCTACAATCAGGTAGGCGACCCGCGCTGGTACTGATGAAGACTTGTTAGGCTTCTATAGCATATAGATTCCTGTTTGACGAAAGGGGGTACATCGGACGATGTACTCCCTTTATTTTTAGGACAAACACAAAGCATACGGACGGACAACAGCCGAAGTGCGACAAAGAAAGGCAGGTAGTCCGATTACAAATCCCAGGTTACAGAGTTGCTGCACCCAGGTTGCAGAGCTACTGCACCTAAGTTACAGAATGGCTGCATCCAGGTTGCAGTGTCACTGCAAAGCTTAATGCAGCAACACTGCAAAGCTTGGTGCAGCGTCACTGCAAAGGTTGATGCAGTCGCTACAACCAGCATACAAGGCTGTAACAACCGGCATATACCCACCCAACAACCAGCAACAGATGCTGTTTAGTAAAGAGTTATGAGGAAAACAAAAGGACGATGCAGGCGGAAACGTCTATTTCCGCTGCATCACCTTGTCACGATATTCGGTAGGAGTCATCTGCATCTTGGCCTTGAAACACTTGCTGAAGTAGCGCGGATCGTTGATGCCGACTATATACGAAATCTGCGTCATGGAGTATTCGCCCGTCTCTATCAGCTGGACGGCACGGTTGATGCGCATTTCTTTGATGAATTCCACCGGCGCCAGTCCCGTCAGTGTCTTCAGCTTCTTGAAGAAGACGGAGCGGCTGACAGCCAGTTCGCGCACCAGATCGTCCACAACCAGATCGCCGTTGTCCATATTGGCTTCCATCAGTTCTACCAGCTTGTCCATGAATTTACGGTCGTTGGGCGACATCTCGGCTTTGGGCTTCTCTTCGGCTACCGTCTCTGCTCCGGCAGTCGAAACGGTGGCTGTGGCCGACATGAACTCCTGACGGAAGGATTCCTGCAACTTGTGCCGACGGGCCAGCAGATTCTTGACGCGTGCTTTCAGGTAAGTGGCACTGAAGGGTTTGGTGATGTAGTCGTCGGCACCATACTCCAATCCTTCGAGCTTGCTCTCAATCGAGGTTTTTGCCGTAAGCAGGATAATCGGGATGTGACTGGTGGTCATGTCCGTACGCAGCTCTTTCGTCATGGCGATGCCGTCCATGCCGGGCATCATGACATCGCTGATGATGATGTCGGGCAACAGTTGCAATGCCTTGTTCAATCCCTGTATACCGTCTTCGGCCTCCACCACGCGATAATCAGCCGCAAAGATGCTGCGCAGGAACAGGCGAAGTTCCGGATTGTCCTCCACCAGCAACATCGTCTCGCGGGCAGCCGCCTTGTCGTCTTCCGTCTCAGTTGTACCATCCGGAGCAATTCCCGTTTCGGATGGAACTGCGCTTGCAACCGGTGCGTCACTGCGCTCTGCTGTGGCCGTTGCCATGCCGGCCGTAGCGTCATCCTGCAGGAATTCGGTGGTTGCATCATAGTGCTCTTTCCCTTTGCGGAAGTCCACCCTGAAGCAACTGCCCTCGCCCAGCTTGCTGTCCACGGTAATGGTTGCCTTGTGCATCTCGACGAGTTTCCTCACCAGCGACAGACCGATACCGGTGCTGCTGGCATGGGCAAACAGTTTGTGGTCCACCAGATTCTCGAAACGCAGGAAGAGCGACTTGCGCCGGTTCTCGTCGATGCCGATGCCCTGGTCCTGCACTCCGATGGAGATGGTCTTCTCGTCCTCGCGCACGAAGACGGAAATCATCTTGCCCTCGGGCGTGTATTTAAAGGCATTGGACAGCAGGTTGTATACAATCTTTTCCAGCTTGTCCGCATCGACCCACAGGTAGAGGTCGTCCTTCTCGGCCTCAAGCAGGAAGTCGATGTGATGTTCTTCGGCCACAGACTCGAAGTTCTCCATAATCTTCCGGATAAAAGGTACCACTTCCACCCGCTGCACCTGCATCTTCATCTTCCGGTTCTGTATCTTCCGGAAATCCAATATCTGGTTGATCAACCGCAACATCCGGTTGGTGTTGCGTTCCACTACTTTCAGCTGTTCACGGGCATCGTCGGGCAGCGGTGTGTTCTGCAACACATATTCCACAGGGCCGGCAATCAGTGTGAGCGGAGTACGCAGTTCGTGCGATATATCGGTAAAGAAGCGAAGCTTCATGTTCGTCAGCTGTTGTTCGATGGAGACTTTGTGCTTCAGCCGGTAAATGGTGAACAGGATGTAGACGGCCGTTACCACTACAGCAAGCAAGAAGAGCACATACAGGAAGTAGGCCAGCGGCGTCTCCCAGAAGGAAGGCTCGATTTCTATCTCCAGTGTACGCACATTGTCCGTCCACACCCCGTCGGCGTTGGTCGAGCGTACCTTGAACGTATAGTGTCCTTTCGGCAGATTGGTGTAAGTGGCGGTGCGCTGCGTACCCACATAGTTCCACGCCTTTTCGAAACCTTCCAGGATATAGGCATACTGTATCTCGGAGGGAGCCGAATAGTCGAGTGCCGCGTACTGCAAAGTAAAGATGTTCTCCCGATGCGACAATACCAGTTCGCTCACGTCGTCCAGACTTTGCTTCAGCACGGAGCTACCCGCCGAAGGAGTTACATCCTTATTCGAAATCAGCAGTTTGGAGAATACGACAGGCGGCACGAAAGCACTCTTCCGTATCGAATCGGGACTGAAAAAGAAAATGCCGTCGCTTGCTCCGAACATCATCTTTCCCTGCGAAGTATAGGCCGAAGCCGCTTCGCTGAAACGCACGCGGAAAGAAATGGACTTGTCGCTGTAGTTCTCGAACCGTTCATCCGAAGGCACAAACTTGCAGACGCCGTTCTCGGTACTCATCCACAGGTTACCCGACCCGTCTTCGCGGATGGACAACAGCACGTCCGACGGCAGACCGTTTTCCACACTGTACGACTTGAACTGCGCCTTTCCCTGTCCGTCGAGCGATAACAGTTTGTTCAGTCCGCCGCCGAAGGTAGCCAGATACAGTTCGTTCTGCCGGGTCGAGATAATCCAGTGCACATCGTTGTTGCTCAGGCTGTGCTCATCCTCCGGAATGCGCTGGAAGTGATGGAACACCGCCTCATCGGCCGACTTGAAGTCGTCTTTCACAACCAAAGCACCCAGCGTAGTGCCAATCCAGATGTTGCCCTTACCGTCTCCTGTGATGAAGCGTGCCTTGTAACAGTTGTCTATGGGATAGCCTTTCAGGTGGTTGCGATGGTTCATGAACACCTCTCTGCCACTTTCGTCACGTGTCAGGTAATTGACTCCTCCACCGAAGGTAGCCACCCAGATGCGGCCCTGCTTGTCCTCGTACACACAATATACATTGTTGTCGCTCAGGCTGTAAATATCGTCTTTGCTGTAACGGTAGCGCGTCAGTCGGTACTTTCCGCCCTGCGGCTCAGCCTTGACAAGGCCGTCACCCTTGGTCGCTATCCACAGACAGCCCTTGCTGTCCTGCAAGAGGAAATAGACATTGCCTTCCATCGGTTTCCCCACGGTCGAAACGGTACCGGCCTCGGTCAGATAGCCCTGATAGATACGTTTTTCGTTGTACACCCGCAACTTGCCGTCTTTCAGTCCTATCCACAGGTTGCGGTCACTGTCCTCGCAGATGGCACGCACCTCGTTGCTCAACGACTCATAACTGTGTGCAACCGGAGTAAGCAGGCTGAACTGGGCCGGACGGAAAGTTATCTTTTCCAGCCCCTTGGAGTGGGTACACATCCACAGATTGCCCTGACGGTCGGAAAAAGCGGAATGTATCTTATTGGAAAAGCGCCAACAACCGTCGGACAGGCTGTTGTAGAATGGTCGCAGACAGTTGGCCTGCTTGTCGAAACGCGAGAATCCGCCACCGTATGGATGTACCCACACCGTTCCGTACACATCCTCGTGAATGTGGAAAGCCGGACGCGAACGGTCGGTACTGGTAGGCTCTACCGCAATAACTTCGGTCTTCAGCTGACCGGTCTGCGAATTGAAGTGCGCCACAGTTCCCGAGACTTCCTGTTCGAACCAGACTTCTCCCGTCTTGTCACGATAGGCCGACAGGACAGGTGCCTTCGGAAGTCGGGAAGCCTCGTAATGTTTTCTTGTTCCGGCAGCCGGATTGCATACAAAGAAACCGTCTGTGGCAGTAGCAAGCAGCAAATCATCCCCTCCCAGACTGTGAATGGACACAACCCTCGACGGAACAGGAAGCTGCAACAGACGGAACTGTCCGTCACCCTTCTGATATCGCCATACACGACCGTTGTCCGAACCGAAAAACAGTTCCTTACCCGTCTCGCAACAGACGTAGAACGGTTGTTCCTTCGCGGCTTCCTCCTGTGCCGTCCCCGAAAAATAGAATACGGGCGCTTTGCCATCGGCCGACAACATTCCCAGTCCGTTGTCTGTCAGCAGCCATTCGTGTCCGGACGAATCACGATAGACATCGTTCATCCGCACTGCCGGAAAATGTTTCGACAATTCCCGATACCACTCGCACGACAAACGGCATGTCGTCGCATCGGTACTTACCCTGACTGCTCCTCCCTTGTCGGCCAGCAACCATACGATTCCTCCCTGCAACAGTTTGACGGTCCTCACATCACAGTCGGCACCGGTTTCCGCTGTTGCCGGAACACGTTCAAAGACCTCTGTCCGCGGATCGAAACGGAACACCTGATTATCGTATGTCAGCAGCCAGATAAATCCGTACTCGTCTTCGTACATGTAGTCCACACGGTTGTTGGTCAGTGCAATGCGGTTGTTCGGACGTGCCTTATAAGTCTTGAACGAATATCCGTCGAACTTGTTGATGCCGTCCCACGTGGAGAACCACATATTCCCCTTCTTATCCTGCAGGACAGACATGATGGTATTTTGCGAAAGCCCATCCTCGGACGAGTAATGGGTGAACAGACAGTCGGAATGCCCGCTTACCGGCAATGCCCACAAACACAACAGGCATCCGACAACAGTGTATAGGAGGTTTTTCATAAGCACAATCAATCTTTGCCGTAAAGATACGGATTTCAACAAGAACAGACAGTGCAAATCAAAAAAACTTGCAGGCTACAAAAGTGAAAAAAGCCTATTTTCAGCAAGAATCAGGCTGCAAATTGTATCTTTGCATAGGAAACCCATTTTCCAAAACCCAAACAAGAAATCCGGCAAGCAGCTGCGTTGCCAAGTTTTGCTTACGAAATTCTCCCAATCAGATATACAACCATGAAACGATTCCTCAGTCTGCTTTTATGCGCCGCATCCTGGATGCTGAACGCCGCTGCACAAACCGGCGATTCCCTGTCTTACGGCGTGACGGGCAACATGCCTTCCTTCTACACACAACTCAAACAGCAGCTCACCTACCCCATGGCTTGGGGAAACGCCCTGACCCGCGACTTCGGCCAGTGGCGCCTACAGGCACGCGACATCCTGCAAACCTGCATGCAAAACCTACCCCCTGCCCCTAATGCCTACGACATGACCGTCATTGCCACCGAACGGCGCAACGGCTACGAGGCACGCAAGGTAGCGTTCAATCTGTCCGCGTGGTATCGTGTGACGGCCTATCTGCTGGTGCCCGATGGTACGGGTCCTTTCCCTGCCATCGTCATGCTGCACGACCACGGTGCCCACTTCAGCATCGGCAAGGAGAAATTGGTGCGCCCCTTCCGGGTAAGCCCCGAAACGGCTGCCGATGCCGACCAATGGGTGCAGCGTTACTACGACGGACAATACACCGGCGACTACTTTGCCCGACACGGCTATGTGGTACTGGCCGTCGATGCCCTGCTCTGGGGCGAACGGGGCCGCCGGGAAGGAGACGATTACGACGTACAGCAGGCATTGGCTTCCAACTTTCTGCAAATGGGTACTTCGTGGGGCGCGCTGATCAGTGCCGACGATGTACGGAGCGCCGAGTTTCTGGCTTCGCTTCCGTGTGTCGACAAGGAACGGATAGGCTGTATGGGATTTTCGATGGGTGCTTACCGCTCGTGGATGCTTGCGGCGCTGACCGATACAGTCAAAGCGGCGGCTTCGGTCTGCTGGATGAACACGACCGAGCACCTGATGACGCTGACCAACAATCAGAACAAAGGAGGCTCGGCCTTCGCCATGCTCATTCCGGGCATCAGACGCTACCTGGACTATCCGCATGTAGCCGCCATCGCCTGTCCCAAGCCTTCCCTGTTCTTTTGCGGAAGCAAGGACAAGTTGTTTCCTCTTGAAGGCGTGGAGGATGCTTTCGCCACTATGCAGCAGGTGTGGGACAGCCAGCATGCCGCCGAGAATCTTGTCACCCGCGTATGGGACGAAAAACACTTCTTCAGCAAAGACATGCAACAGGCTACCCTCGACTTCTTCGACCGGCATCTAAAGCCGTGACTGACCGAAACGACTGCCGCGGATGCAGAACCGCTTACTTCAGTTGCTTCTTTATCCACTCCCAGTGGCTGCGCTCGGTGTCGTCCGAAGTCCAATGCTCGTTGACGGGTGTTATCAGGGCTTCCTTGGGGCACGACAGTACATTGTAAACAGCATAACTGGTAGTAGGCGGGCATACGTCGTCGTTGTATCCCCACGTCATACGGACAGGAACCTGGATGCGACGGGCAAAGTTGACTACGTCATAGTAAGCCATCGTCCGCAACTTGTCGGGGGTATCCATGCCTTCGGTGCGGAAGAAGTGCGGATATCCGCCTGCCCGCCCGGCTTTGTAGCCCGCCATGTCGCTCAGTGCCGGATGATTGGCCACACAGGCAGTGACGCGTTTGTCCAGTCCGGCAGTGATCAGCGCCAAAGCTCCGCCCTGACTGCCTCCCTGCACTATGACGTTCTTCCCGTCCCACTCGGGCAAAGAAGTCAGCAGATCAATGCTGCGTATGCAGGCCAGATAGACGCGCTTCATGTAGTAATGGTCCCGGTTGTCCAGTCCATTCATCAGATAGCCGTTCTCGCGTCCGTTGAAGGCATCGCTGATTTCACGGAAAGTTTCGGCACTCATTTCCGGATTCAGGCCGTGTATCTCGATTTCGAAACGGATGCATCCCTCTTCGGCATAGTACTTGTGGCGCAAGGGATCCTTGATGGTCTTGATACCTGCTCCCGGGGGACAAAGTACCACGGGACACGTCCCTTTGGCAGCCTGCTTGGGATAGAACAGATAGCCGTAAACGGACTGTCCGCGCGCACTGACCTGCAACTTGACGAGATAGCAGTCTATCCGGTCGGTACAATACTGTTCAGCACGCACCTTCGTATATTTCAGAGGAACTTTGGCCAGTTCGGTTTTGTTTTTCTCCCAGAACACTTCGAAATCAGCAGGTTTCGTGGTATAGGGGCGAATCTCTTCGGGCGAGAAGCCTACCTTGATGTGATGACGGTACGTCTTCCCGTCCACCGTAGCCCACATGCGACAGTCGCGGAAACCCGGCTGCTTCATGGTGCCCACGTTTATCACTGCCTTTCCGTGTTTCAGCTGCACGCTGCCTTGGGCGTCGGCCGGCATCATGTCGCCGCCCATCTCGTAGTGAACGGTGACCCCGTCCTGCGGCATGCCGTACTTCAGCAGTTGTACTTCGACTGTCGCCTTCTCGCCCGTCCGGTACAGCCAGTCGGCATGGTCGGGCACTGTCACCCACAGCACATCGCTGCGATAAGGGTTGTTCTCGGCCTGCAAGGGAAGCAGGGCCAAACACAGAAAGAGAAGTAAGAAAAAAGCCTGTTTCATACGTCGTTTCATCGTTTTATGTCCAACAAAGCATTGCCGTTCTTCACCGGGTTCCATCCATCGTTACCTACCAATACTTCCTCGATGGAATAGCCTTGCAAGTCTTTCAACTGACGGGAGAAAGGTGCACGCTCGGCTACCGTCGCTGCTCCCGCACCCGTATTTTGGTATTCGGCATAGAAGACGGTCTTTTCGGCCTCCTTCTTGCCCCAGTTGTGCCAGCCTGCGGGCAGAATGTGGCTACCTAAGTCGCAACGGATAAACACCGCCTGTGCATACGGCCGCCACGGGCGGGACAGATAGACACCATCTACTCCCTCGTCTGCCGTCAGCCGACAGTCGTAGAACACGTAGCCGTAGGGCTGTCCTTCGTCGGTAGAAGGAGCCGTCACGTAGCCCTTGCCCTTGCTGTGGATGCGGCAACGGTTGAAGACAGCCGTCGACCAGCCGAAGATGAAGTCCACCGTTCCTTCCACGTAGCAGTCTTCGTAGTACTGGCGGCAGCCTTTCGCATAGGTGTACAGAGTATCCTGGAATCCCAGGAAGCGGCATTGCTTGAAGTAAGCACGGTCGGCACTGACAAAGCAGGCTACGGCCTGGCCGACCGGGCCGGCAGTATTCTCGAAAGTGATGTTTTCGGCATAGAAATCGGGAGCATAGATGTAGCACGAGGCAGAGCCGGAGGTTCCCGTATTCTCGCCAAAGCGGTTCGGCTTGGAAGCATAGTCGCCGAAAGACAGCACGGCGCCTTCCTGCCCGATGAGCGAAAGGTTGATTTTGCTTTCGGGAATCACAATCTTTTCGCGATAGACGCCTTCGCGCACCAGGATGGTGGTACGCACGTTCTTCCGGTAATTGGGCACGGCGTTGATGGCCTCCTGCACGGTGAAGAAATCGCCGCTTCCGTCCTTGGCCACCACAAAGTCGTAATGACGGACGTAAGGCGCCAGTGCCGGAACCGCCTCGGCAATGGCGTCGATGGCCAGTCCTGCCACGATGCGTGCGCCCCGTACATTGAGGTGCGTGTTGTCTTCACGTCCCTTGGGCATGGCGGGCACCGTGTTGGCAGGTACCCACATGAAGAGTTCTTTCGACTTGACCGGTCCCAGTCCCTCTACCAGTTCGTGGGTAATCCGGTTCATGTCGACAAACGGCACATCCAGCTCGCGCGCCACGTTGCGGGGCGACTCCAGGTAAGCACCGTGGGTATCAATCAGCCGGTCGCCCTCGGCTGAATGTTCGCCCTGTGCCTCGTGTTTGGCATCGGGGTTGACGCCCTTGCGGATGTCGTCCTGACTGATGGCCGCTGCTACCGAACTGCCGTCGGCCGTACCGAAATTGCGCCGCACGATGGAGTTGAACAATACGGGGATGGCTCCCTTGGTACGTGCCTCGGTGACAAAACGTTTCAGGTTGGCATCGAACGAACCGCCACCGGCATCGGTATGCCGCTTGGGATCGGTCTTCTCGTCGTTGTGGCCGAACTGGATAAAGACGTAATCGCCCTTCTTCAGCAACGAAAGCACCTTGTCCCACCGGCCTTCGTCGATGAAACTCTTGGTGCTGCGTCCGTTCACGGCATGATTGTCCACCCATATCTCTTCGGACAGGAATCCGGGCAACATCTGTCCCCATCCTCTTTCGGGGTTGCCGCCGGTCAGGTCCTTGTCGGCCATGGTCGAGTCGCCAATCATGAAAATGGTGATTGCTGGTTTGTCGGCCTTGAACGCCGTAAAGACCAGAAACAAGGCCAGCAGCAGAATCAGTTTGTTTTTCATATTATTCTTTTTTTACAGTTTCTTGGTTCATATCTATTTGGCAGAAGGTGTTTTCAGCCCTCACCTGCATCCCGTTTCCGGGACACTTGCACGGCTCGCGAGAGACACTTGTACGGCTCGCGAGCAACACAAGTGTGGAACACGAGCCGTGCAAGTGCGGCTCACATCCCCCGCCAGAAGGCTTCTGAATGGGGGCTGGAGCCTTATTTTTGTGCTTCAGAGGGTGTCCACGTCCGACACTGGCTGAAGATGTGGTTCCAATCAGTATATTTGACAGCTTCTTCCTTAGTCAGCATCTTCACCCAGCCTACACGCCACGAGGTATCGGCTCCCGGACCACGGTTGCCGTATTCGCCATAACGAGCTGTCCGCTCGTTGTCGGCGTTTCGCCAGTTGTCCCACCCGGCGGGACAGATGTGGGCACCCATCTCGCACCCCACAAACACGGTAGCGGCATACGGTCGCCACGGACGCCCCAGATAGACCTTGTCCACATCCGGAGCCGCTGTCAGCCGACAGTTCAGAAACACGTAGCCCACCTCCACACCGGGCGGTGTAGAAGCTGCCGTGATGTACGAATTACGTTTGCTATGGATGACACAGTCCTCGAACAGGGCGGTGGAAGGACCAAAGATAAAATCGGTTGTTCCCTCGATGTAGCAATTCTTGAAATAAAGGCGGGTACCGGCAGCACCGGTATAGACAGTATCCTGATTGCCCAGGAAGCGGCAGCCGACGAACACCAGCCGGTCACCCTCGGTGTGCAAGGCCACGGCCTGCCCCAAGGGAGGGGCATTGTTCTCTATCGTCAGGTTGCGGAAAGTGATACCGTTGCCTTCCACCTTCAGCGTATAGGTGCGGAACGTACCCATCCGGCGGATATTGGCGTGGTCGTCGAACGTTATCACCGTCTTTTCGGCATCCTCGCCCACAAAATCAACATTCTGCAGCCACGAAGGCACTACCAGCTTTTCCCGATACACACCGTTGCGGACGAGCACCGTCACCCGATAGTCCATAAAAGCACGTATGCCCTCCATGGCCTCGGTCAGCGTGCGGTAATCGCCGTTGCCGCTACCGTCCACCACGAGCGTGTCTTTCCACTTGCCGTCGGCCGACCATGCGCTTCCTGCACAGACCAGGCACAGCAGCAACAGCCGAAAACGTATCAGCACCTCACGTTTCATCCTGCGACGGCTTTATTTGACGATGGCTTTTACTTCCTGCAGGCGTTCCCATTCGAGGCTTGCCAGGATGAACGGTCCCACGGCCTTGGCATCGTTGTCGCGTATGGCCTCGTTGATGTAATAGTCGTAATCGCCCGAACGATAGTTCTTTCCACCCAGTCCGGCCACAGCACAGGCCTGCATGATGCTGACCAGTCCGTCCTTATCGACACGGATAAATTCTTTCAGAATGCCCTTGTAGCCCTTGACGGCTACTTCCAGATAAGAGGGATCGATATATCCCTTGCGCACCCCCTTGAACAACGCATAGACGAACATGGCCGAGCAAGAGGACTCCAGATAGTTCCCTTTAGCACCGCTCTTGTCGAGCACTTGATACCACACACCCGTCTTACTGTCTTGCAGACGCTTCACCTGAGCAGCTATGTTATTGAAGATGACCAGCATGGAATCGCGCCCCTCCTCATGCTTCGGAATAAAGTCGAGTGCATCGACAAACGCCATGGCATACCAGCCCAGCGCACGCCCCCAGCAATGTTGCGACTGACCGGTCACGGGGTCGGCCCAACGTTCCTTGCGGCTTACGTCGCACGCATGGCGGTACAGTCCGTTGGCAGGGTCGTACGTATGGCGTGCGGCCATCAGAAACTGGTTGACTACATCTGGATAAACCTCCACCTGATTGTTGCGGAATGCATATTCGGCGTAGAAAGGAGCCCCCATGTAAACGCCGTCCAGCCATACCTGATTGGGATAAATCTTCTTGTGCCAGAAGCCGCCGTCGGCATTGCGCGGATGTTCGTCGAACTGGCTGCGCAGCAGGTCGAGGGCTTTCCGGTATTTCTCGTCTTTGGTCTGTTCGTAGATGCGGAACAGGAATTTGCCGGAGTTCACGCGGTCCAGGCTGAACTCCTGACGTTTATACATTTTTATTGTGCCGTCGGCATTCACCATCGTGTCGGCATAGGCCAGGGCGTAATCGTAGAACTTGCGGTCGCCGTAACGGTCGTAAACGTCGAGCATCGACTGAAGTTCCAGTCCGTGACAATAGTCCCACTTCAGTTTAGGCTGGAAGTCCAGTTGCCACGACTCCGGACAACGTATCATTTCCGACTCGGCCATCCGTACCGACCAGGGCTGTTTGTCACTCACTTTCTGAGCCGACATTCCCCAAGGAAAAACCATCCATAGGGAACATACTAAAATCTTACAAATAATTGAGTTTTTCATGGGATTCTTCATTTATAGATATCAGACCTATCATTTTCCAAAACAAAAATAGTACATTCCATCAAGAACGGCGTGTATTTTTGGGTATAGTATGTGCAATATTTGGTATTCGTGTGCGAGAACGGAGTTTTTTGTGCACGATAACGACAAAATTAGTCCAAAATCGTCCATTTTACTAATAATTATGGCTTTGGAGTTTGATTAATTGAGAAAAGGTCTTAATTTTGGCACAGTTTTCAAGTTGTACCAATCGAAAAACATAACCTTATTAATAATTAAATCAGAAAAGAATGGAACAAGTTTTCGGCTATATCATCGGCTTAGGAGCAGCAGTGATGATGCCTATTATTTTTACAATCTTAGGAGTTTGCATTGGCATTAAGTTCAGCAAGGCACTGAAAAGCGGTTTACTGGTAGGTGTCGGTTTTGTAGGTTTATCCGTTGTCACAGCGTTGCTGACCAGCAGCCTTGGCCCGGCCTTGAGCCAGGTAGTCGAAATCTATGGTCTCCAACTGAAAATATTCGATATGGGATGGCCGGCAGCAGCAGCCGTAGCCTATAACACAACAGTAGGTGCTTTCATCATCCCTGTCTGTCTGGGAGTAAACATCCTGATGCTTCTGACCAAAACCACCCGTACGGTCAACATCGACTTGTGGAACTACTGGCACTTTGCTTTCATCGGCGCAGTAGTCTACTTCGCCAGCGACAGCATCCTGTGGGGTTTCTTCGCAGCCATCATCTGCTACATCATTACCCTGATTTCGGCCGACTATACCGCCAAGAAGTTCCAGAACTTCTATCCCGGCATGGAAGGAATCTCCATCCCGCAGCCGTTCTGCGCCGGATTCATTCCCTTTGCCGTAGCCATCAATAAGGTACTGGACAAAATCCCCGGATTCGACAAGCTGTACATCGACGCCGAAGGTATGAAGAAAAAATTTGGTCTGCTGGGCGAACCTCTCTTCCTGGGTATCGTAATCGGATGCGGTATCGCTGCCCTCTCCTGCCACAACGGTCAGGAACTGGTAGACAAGATACCTTATATATTAGGACTCGGTATCAAGATGGGAGCCGTTATGGAGCTGATTCCACGTATCACCGGACTCTTCATCGAAGGTCTGAAACCCATTTCCGATGCCACACGCGAACTGATTGCCCGCAAGTTCAAGGGAGCCGTAGGCCTGAACATCGGTATGAGCCCTGCATTGGTTATCGGCCATCCTACTACACTGGTCGTTTCCTTGCTGCTGATTCCCGTAACCATCCTGCTGGCTGTTATCCTGCCGGGCAACGAATTCCTGCCACTGGCATCTCTGGCCGGTATGTTCTACGTATTCCCGCTGGTATTGCCCATCACCAAGGGTAACGTACTGAAATCGTTCCTCATCGGTCTCGTAGCCCTGACAGTAGGTTTGTACTTCGTAACCGATATGGCTCCGCACTTCACTCAGGCAGCTAACGACGCTTATGCCACAACAGTAGCCAAAGGCAGTCCCGACGGTGCCCTGAAAATCCCCGACGGATTCGAAGGTGGTGCACTCGACTTCGCATCAAGCATCTTCTCGTGGATTATCTTCCACCTGACTTATACCTTTAAATATATAGGTGCCGGTATTCTGGTATTGTGCACACTGGCTCTGATGATCTGGAACCGCCGTGCCATCATCAAGCTGCAGAAAAAAGCTGCCAGCGAACCGGTTGAGAAATAAAAAAGAAAACAATAAAACATCAAAAAAGGAGTAATATGAAAAGATTAGCATTCGCATTTATGTTGGGAGCCGCTGCCATAGCAGCCAATGCCCAAGTGAATTACAAAGTGCAGACAGCCTGCCATCCGGATGACGTGAAGCACTACGACACCGAACGTCTGCGCAGTGCCTTCATCATGGAAAAAGTTATGGCTCCGGACGAAATCAACGTAACCTATACACTGTACGACCGCCTCATCTATGGTGGTGCCATGCCTGTCAACAAGGTTCTGAAACTGGAAGTATTCCCCGAACTGGGTCCGGAAATCACTTATTTCCTGGAACGCCGCGAGCTGGGTGTCATCAACATCGGTGGCGATGGCGTAGTGACAGTAGACGGTAAGGAATATCCGATGAAATACAAAGAAGCCCTCTACGTAGGTTGCGGTAACAAGGAAGTAACTTTCAAGAGCAACGATGCCAGCAAGCCTGCCAAGTTCTACATCAACTCGGCACCGGCCTACAAGCCTTACGTTACACAGCTGATCACAACCGATGTAAAAGCTCAGAAAGCCGATCCCAAGAAATATGCCCTCGCCATCTCAGACCACTATGGCAAGATGGAAGATAGCAACGACCGCGTTGTAAACCAGCTGATCGTGAAAGATGTACTGGAAAGAGTAAAGAATGGCGGTACCAACCAGTTGCAGATGGGTCTTACCGAACTGGCTCCGGGTTCTGTATGGAATACGATGCCGGCTCACACCCACACTCGCCGTATGGAAGCCTACTTCTACTTCAACGTTCCCGAAGGCAACGCCATCTGTCACCTGATGGGCCAACCGCAGGAAGAACGCCTCATCTGGTTGCACAACGAACAAGCTGTCACTTCTCCCGAATGGAGCATCCACGCTGCTGCCGGAACACGTAACTATACCTTCATCTGGGGTATGGGCGGTGAAAACCTGAAGTACAGCGACAAAGACGAAATCAAGTATACGGATATGAGATAAAATACTCCGAAAACATCTGAACGGGCATAAATGTTAATCATTTATGCCCGTTTTTGTCATTTTATTTAGGATTTCCACCAATTTTTACACCCAAGAAAAACCACAAATCCGTATATTTGCAGGAAACAAATATTAAATCTACTATCATGAACAATTATCAGAATGCTGTCAGCAAGATGACCAACTATCGCTGGACCATCTGTGCCATGCTTTTTTTCGCGACAACCGTAAACTACCTTGACCGTCAGGTTCTCTCACTGACATGGAAAGATTTCATCGCTCCCGAATTCCACTGGACCGATGCACATTACGGAGACATCACCGCTATTTTTTCACTTGTATACGCCGTAGCCAACCTTTTTGCCGGACGCTTCATCGACTGGATGGGCACCAAGAAAGGATATCTTTGGGCTATCTTCGTCTGGTCCATGGGTGCCTGCCTCCATGCCGTCTGCGGTTGGGCTACCGAACATGTAGTAGGCATTCACGATGCTGCTGAAATGATTGCGGCTACCGGAGCTGTTGCCACTACCATCGCCATTACCAGTGTCTACTTCTTTATTGCCGCACGTATTGTGCTCAGTATCGGTGAAGCCGGTAACTTCCCCGCCGCTATTAAAGTAACCGCTGAGTACTTCCCTAAAAAAGACCGTGCATTCGCTACATCCATCTTCAACGCCGGTTCCACTGTAGGTGCTCTTGTTGCTCCAGTCACCATTCCCTCACTGGCCAGATATTTCCAAAGCCTTGGCATCGGAAACGGATGGGAAATGGCTTTCATCGTCATCGGTGTATTAGGTTTCGTATGGATGGGCGTATGGGTATTTGCATACAAGAAACCGGAAAACAATCCTCATGTCAATGCAGCCGAACTGGCCTATATCAACCTGGACAAACAGGCTGAACAGAACGAAAAGCCACAAGACACTGCCAATCAGAAAGAAGAACGCAAAATGAGCCTTTGGGAATGTCTGAAATATCCTCAGGCATGGGCTGTAGCTGTAGGTAAGTTTATGACCGATGGCGTATGGTGGTTCTTCCTCTTCTGGACTCCTGCCTATATTTCCGATGTCTACGGATTCTCTTCGGACAGCGGAACGGCTCAGCTGCTGATTTTCGTACTCTATGCCATCACCATGCTGTCCATTTACGGTGGCAAACTGCCTACCATCATCATCAACAAGACAGGCATGAATCCTTATGCAGCCCGTATGCGCGCCATGTTCATCTTCGCCCTGTTCCCCTTGCTGGCTCTGTTTGCCCAGCCGCTTGGTGAGTATTCCTACTGGTTCCCCATCATCATCATCGGTATAGCCGGTGCTGCCCACCAGTCCTGGTCGGCCAATATCTACTCCGTAGGAAGTGACATGTTCCCCAAGAGTGCCGTAGCCACCATTATCGGTTTAGGCGGTATGGCAGGCGGTATTGGCGCTTACCTCATAAACAAATGTTCGGGAATGCTGTTCACCTATGCTGCCGGTACGACCATGGTCGACGGTCAGGAAGTAGAAATGACCAAGGCTCTCCTTGCTCAGGGTGCCGAATACGTACAGCCCGCCATGCACTTTATGGGCTTCGAAGGCAAACCGGCCGGTTACTTCATCATCTTCTGCGTCTGCGCCGTGTCCTATCTGATTGGCTGGTGCATCATGAAGATATTGGTACCGAAATACAAACCCATTGTTTTAGACTAAAGGAAGCTGACTTATTTTTCCCCAGTTAGGAAAAAAGAATTCCCCAGTTGGAAAAATATTTTTTCCTAACTGGGGAAAATTGTACCCATATTCCATGGAAAAAAAAGGGAAGTCTCACGACTTCCACAATTCTTCTAACCTTAAATCTAAATCTCTATGAAAAAAACGTGGGGCAAAGATAATGCTTTTTCTGATAATTTGATATTAATAAACACTATAAAGTTACTTTATTGTGCAAAAAAGTTATAAGAAGCCCTGAATTTCGTCCAATAAATCGGCATAAACCGGATTTTGTCCGAGCAATTGCGGTACTCCCGTCATAAACATCTGCCTTCGGGCACGGGTCAATGCCACATTCAGCTTACGGTCTATCAGCACTCCGTTTTCTTCGGTCATGTTCGCCAGAAACTTCAGTTGAGAGACACGGTTCACGCAGAACGAATAGATGATGACATCGCGTTCGCTACCTTGAAAACGCTCCACCGTATCTACCAGCACATCATTCAGCTGGGGAATACCCGTTGCAGCCAGTTCTTTCCGTATCAGAGCTATCTGGCTACGGTAAGGAGTAATAATGCCCAAAGTAGACAGCGGGCAAAACCCGGAAGTCCGATCATACTGATGATAGACCGCAACTGCCAGACGTGCCACGATGCGTGCTTCAGCATGATTCACCTTCGACGATTGCAAAGCCGGCTCGGGCTCGGACGGCAGAAAGGCAACGCGGCGTACCAGTATATCGGCAAATTCAGAATCCTCCAGCCCTTCCGCCAGATTCAACTCGCCAAACTGATGGGTAAGCCCGATGGGCACCAGCTTGCCACCGTAAAAAGCGCGGTTGGGAAAAGCTGCCACATCGACATTCATCCTTCCCTGCCGGCAAAGCATGTCGTAAAAGCGGGACGATACGGCTGCCTGTTCTCCTTCCTGGCCAGCCAGCATCCGGTACAGACGTTCGAACAACGAATCTTTCAGGTTGCGCAACCCAATGTCGCGCAGAGCCTCATCGCATACCTCCGACTGCTCGGACGACTGCAATATCACTGCCGGCAGCTGCTTGTGGTCGCCTATCATGATGAACTTGCCGATGGCGTTTCCCCCCGACACGCTTCGCATGCACAGCAAGCCCAACAGTTGCGGTTCCAGTATCTGTGTGGCCTCATCAATCAGTGCCACATCAAACGTTTTCAGGCGGAAAAGTTCGGTACGGGAAGAAAGCGTAGCCACCGTTCCCACAAAAATACGGCAGCGGGCAATACGCTCCTGCACTGCCCGACGATTGACACAACTGTCCAACACGTTCTCCATCAGGTAGGGCCGGTAAGGCACTTCGCACGACAACTCGCTGCCCACCCGGATAAAATCGACCGCCGGAGCGATGGAAACCAGCATCTTGCAGATTTCGTCCACCGCCCGGTTGGTATAGGAGAGCAACAGAATCTGCTTCCCCTCTCCATGAAATGTCTCGACCATCCGACGCAAGGCACGCGAAGTCTTTCCCGTTCCCGGAGGCCCGACAAGCAAGAAATAGTCGCGTGCAGCCTTCGCCTTCAGGGCTACACGGGCAAAGTCGTCACCGGCAGCAGCGATAGCCCCATCCAGTGCACTGTCAAATCCGGGCATCCTCTGACCCAACAGCAGATCGCGCCTGTCCTGCGTAGCCGACAGGAATGCCGCCAGTCCCGCATACATACTGCGGAACGACGTATCCATATAATCGTGCTCGATGGCATAACGGCTGCTGGCAGGCAGCACACCGGCATTCTGCTGGGTAGAACGCAGACGCACGGTAATCGTATGATCGGTCATACATTCGATGTTTCCTTTGAACACCATCTTGTTTGTCACATTGTCCGTATCGGCATTCCGCTCGTACAGAACAATGACATCGCCCTGCCGGAAGTTGGGCAGCGCCTCTCCCCGCTCGGTCTCGGCCGAAGAGGGTGTCCGCAACTGAAAGCGCAAGAACGGCTTGTGTTCGTCGGAAGCATGGTTTTCGACAATGGTCAGGTCGTAAAGTATCTCTCCCGCCTCGCACTTCTCGGTCAGGGTCGAAAGCCACAACGACGAAGCCCCCGAGTGCCCCTGATAGTCTACATCGCCCGACTTGGAAGTATACAGTTCTTTGGTAATGAAGTTGTAAAGTGTATAGAAATAGCTTTGCTCCAGCGGCAACAAGGCACGCAACTTACCCGCCACGGCCTCAATCTGCGGATACAGGAAACGTTTCCACAGCGTATTGTCCAGTTGCCGTTCGTTCAGCGTGTCAGGGCAGATGTCCTGCAGACGTTCGGCAGTGTAATGAGGACTGTTGCGCAGCTGAATGCCGTATTCGGTGGCAACAATACGGTTGCGCACATCCATCACCCTGCGCACCATGGCCCACGAAGAGCGGGCCGGATAAAGCATCGGATAGCGGGTATAGAGCAGATATGCCCTGACCCGACGGTGGTCCATCCCCATCGAATACTCCAGTACCGCCTGATAAAGCAACATCTGCACCAGGTTATTTTCTTTCGGTTCCACCTTACCGCGAATGCTGTACTCGTCCGCCTTACCCGACTTCATTTCGATAAAGGCCGACATGTCGCGCTGCATGTAGTCCAGACGTCCCTGCAAGCCCAGTGCCTCGCAGATGTACGAAGGTTCGAGCACGGCATCCGTCTTGTCCAGCGCATATCCCGAGGCCTGAAAAGTCTCGGTCACCGTTTTCCGGATGTTTTCGAAATGCAGCTGGCAGTCGGCAAAAAAAGCCTTTTCCTTCTCGCGGTCGCGAAGGTCGGCACAGGCTGCCAGCTCCACGGCATATGCCCGGAAAGCCTTCTTCATGCACGCCAGATAGTCGGGCGTGCCGTCAGCGTGAATCCATTCGTCGAGGAACAGATTGGCGATGTTTCCCAACAACAGCGGACGGGTATTGTCGGGCACCTGCAAGCGTGCCAGCATATAGTTGGCCGGATGATGGCCGTAGTCGCGGAAACACTCGGCCAGCGAGCTGATGTCAATCAGATAGTCGGGTTCAAGGATGATGAAGGAAGGGGTCAGTACGCCGTCCTCGTCTATCCGTACGTCCAGCAGGTTCACCTGTGCGTTCCGCCACAGCAGCTGACAGGTCTCGGTAAACTCTTCGTTGATTTGGGGCACATTGTAGCGCACCTTCAGAGGCTCGTCGGCCACCATATCGGTAGGGAGTACATACAAAAAATCATCATCGGCGTACTGAAAGCTGACACGCATCCGCCGCTTCTGCTCGCGGGCAGGAGGAGCTACGATGTAGGTACTGTCGGCACGCGGCAAGGCATGATACAACAGGGGAGGAATTTCCGTGCCATACAGCCGTTTGACAAAAAAGGCCAGCGTCTTGGCATCGCGCAACAGTTGGTCGCGCTGTGGCATGGCCTGCCGGTTCAGAATGGCATTGGAGGTCAACCGGAAAGTGTGCAGCCGGTTCTGCTCAACAACAGAAAGGCCGACTTTTGACGCCACAAAGTTGATACGGGCGGAAAGGTCGGTCATCTGCAAACTGCTGTCGGGCATCTGTGTGCGGCAAAGTTGCTCCAGCAACTCGCGCAACTGCCGATAGGCCATCTCCAACACTTCGCCGGATGCCTTCGTCACCTCCAGCAGTAAATCATAATATTCCCTTACATCGTTTTCCATGATGCAAAGGTAAGGAAAAAGCGCCTTATTTCTTCTGGTTTCTCGGCTTCTTATTTGCTTCGTTCATAGCCTCTGCCATTTCGTAAGCCGGAACATGGTGCTTATCTTTCGGCTTTTTCGGTTTTTTATTACCTGCAGCTCCCATATACTAAGACCTCCATATTAAAAAGTGAAACATAAAATTATCAACCGCCATCCTTGCAAAGAACATGCCAAAGTGTATCGATGACAGTTAAACTTTACTATGTCACTCTTTCTTCTCCCGTATCATCAGGATACTTAACTCGTAAAGCAGATACAACGGCACGGCGACTACCGTCAGCGTGAAAGGATCGCCCGTAGGAGTAATGATGGCTGCGGCTATGACAATCAGCACAATGGCATGACGGCGGTATTTGCGCAGGAAATCCTTATGGACCACCCCCAGCAGCGAAAGCAGCCAGGTGACCAGGGGCAGTTCGAACGCCAACCCCATGCACAGCACCAGCATCATGAAATTGTCAATATAGGAATTCAGCGATATCTGATTCTCAATAGCACTGCTCAGCTGATAGGTAGACAGGAAACGCAGCGTCAGCGGATAGACCATGAAATAGCCCAGCAACACCCCCACAAAAAACATCACCGTCCCGATGCCCAACGCCTTCCGCACGCCTTTCACCTCGTTCGGATAGAGGGCAGGACGAATAAAGCGCCACACCTCGTAGAACATATAGGGAGCGGCAGTCACTACCGACATCCAGAATGCCGTAGACATGTGGATGAAGAAAGGTGCCGCCAGATTGATATTGATCAGTTTGACGTGGAACTCCTGCGTGAAGAAGTCATCGTGCAGGTCCAGCTCCTGCCCGATCCAGCGCAGAAGGTCGTAGAAGACAAAGTCGTTGTGGCAGGGAGCCAGGATGACCCTGTCGAACAGATAAGGCATCGCAATAAAATAACCTACGGCCAGCACGAACCACACACCGAGCACACGAAACAGCACCCGACGCAGTTCGTCCAGATGATCCCAGAAAGTCAACTCCTTATCCGCCATACGCTATTCTACCGCTATCAGGGACAACTTTTCCCCTCATTTCTTCTCTGCCTTGTCCGCCGGTTCGTCTATTTCTTCTTTCGCCTTGTTGATTTCCTCCTTCGCTTCGTTGACTCCTTCCTTAAAGCTCTTCACGCCTTTGCCCAATCCGCGCATCAGTTCGGGAATTTTCTTTCCGCCAAACAACAGCAGAATCACCAGAAGAATGATTAACCACTCGGATCCGCTGGGCAAGAAGCCCAATAGCAATAAATTTGTCATATATTCACTTATTTATTTAATTCTACTGCAAAAATAGCAAAAATTCCTTTGGCACCTTCCAAAACTTGCTTTTTAGCAAAAAGTCTACTTACTTCAGTCCTGATAGTACACACGCTTAACCCGGGTCGACACACTGGTCAGCACTTCGTAAGGAATGGTGTCGAGCGCATCGGACAGCACTGTGATAGGCAGATGGTCGCCGAAGATTTCCACCGTATCGCCTTCCTTGCAGTCAATGTCCGTCACGTCGATCATGCAGACGTCCATACAAATGTTACCCACATACGGAGCGCGCTGGCCGTTGACCAGGCAATAGGCGTGTCCGTTGCCCAAATGGCGGTTCAGGCCGTCGGCATAGCCGATGGGGATGGCTGCAATGCGCGAAGCACGGGTCAGGTGTCCCTTGCGGCTATACCCTACCGTATCTTCGGCCGGTACATCGCGGATTTGCAGGATGGTCGTCTTCAGCGTGCTTACATTATTAATAATGGAATTGTCGAACGGATCAATGCCATACAACCCTATGCCCAGGCGTACCATATCGAACTGCGCACCGGGAAAACGCTCAATACCCGCCGAGTTACAGATGTGACGAAGAATCTTGTGCGGGAAAGCTGCCTGAAGTTCGGCAGAAGCCTTCTCGAAGGTTTCTATCTGATGACGAGTAAACGAATCGAACTGCGCACCGTCGCTGCCCACCAGATGCGAGAACACCGAACGGACAATCAGCGCATTCTGCTCCTTCAGCCGTTCAATCAGCCGGGGCATGTCGGCAGGAGCAAATCCCAGACGGTGCATACCGGTATCCAGCTTGATGTGGATGGGGAAGTTGGCTATACCTTCCTTCTCAGCCTCCTTTATCAGGGCATCCAGCAGGTGGAAACTGTAGACTTCGGGCTCAAGCGCATAGTCGAACATGGTTTTGAAAGCGGTCATTTCCGGATTCATGATCATGATGTTCGAGGTAATGCCCGCCTTGCGCAAGTCGGAACCTTCATCGGCCACAGCTACAGCCAGGTAGTCGACGTGGTGTTCCTGCAAGGTCTTGGCTATTTCGTACGACCCGGCACCATAGGCCGAGGCTTTCACCATGCAGACCATTTTCGTCTCAGGCTTCAGGAAACTGCGGTAATGATTCAAGTTGGCCACCATTGCTCCGAGGTTGACTTCCAGAATGGTTTCGTGCACCTTCTTCTCCAGCACTTCGGTCAGTGCGTCGAAGCCAAACTTCCGCGCTCCCTTTATCAGTATGATTTCATTTTCCAGACGGAGTTCGCGTTGGCCGACAGCCTTTATCAGCGATTGCGTATCGGGATAGAAAGCTTTTTCCACGTTAAAGCGGTCGGCCGATAAAGAGATGTCGTTTCCTACCCCGATGATGCGTTCAATGCCACGCCGGTTTACCAACTGGGCAACCTGCCTGTACAGCGTAGGCGTATTCTGTCCCGTCTCCAGTATGTCCGACAGGATAAGGGTTTTCTTCAGCGGTGTTCCTTTTTCCCCACCACTGACGGCGCAACGGCGGTCCAGAAAGTCGAGGGCGATGTCCAGCGAGCTCAAGTCGCTGTTGTAACTGTCGTTAATCAGCAGGCAACCGTTTTTACCTTCTTTCACCTCCAGACGCATGGCCACCGGCTCCAGCCTTGCCATACGCTCGGTAATCTGTTCGGCCGGAAGCATCAGGTACAGACAGGCAGCCAGACAGTTCAGCGAGTTCTCGATCGATGCATCGTCGATGAAAGGCAGCGTAAAGCTGTTGTCCATATCCAGGTAACGGTAGGAAATCACCGTACAGTTGTCTTTCTTCTCAATCTTGCTGACGTATAGCGGACGCTCCATGTCCTTGCAGCTCCAGGCTATCTCACGGGCCGACAGCATCGACTTGGCCACGCAGTTGCAGATAAACTCGTCATCACCATTGTATATCACTACATCGCAGTCCTTAAACAGGGTCAGCTTTTCCATGCACTTTTCCTGCAAAGAGAAGAAATTCTCCTGATGCGCCCCTCCGATATTGGTCAGGATACCGATGGTAGGCTTAATCATGTTCTGCAAGGCACGCATTTCACCCGGTTCGGAAATACCGGCCTCGAAAATGGCCAGGTCGGCAGCCTCGTGCATCTGCCATACCGACAAAGGTACACCGATCTGCGAATTATAACTGCGCGGCGAACGCACAATGGCACGCTCGGGACTGAGCAACTGGTGCAGCCACTCCTTGACTACCGTCTTTCCGTTACTGCCCGTTATGCCTATCACCGGAATCTGGAAACGGTCGCGATGCACTTCTGCCAGCTTCTGAAGCGCCTTCAGCGTATTCGGAACCACCAGAAAATTACATCCCGCCAGTTTTTCGCTTTCGAGTTGCTGAAACTTCTCTTCGCTGACCACAAAATTGCGCACGCCCCGTGCATACAATTCGGGAATATAACGCGTACCGTCGTTCCGTTTGGTAGTAAGTGCAAAGAACAAAGTTTCTTCGGGAAAACTCAGCGAACGGCTGTCTGTCAACAGCCAGTCAATGGTGGCAGGCACGTCTCCTACGCGTCTGGCACCTGTCACCTCTGCTATATTTTCAATCGTGTATGACATATCTCTCTTTCATTTTTGAAGTCTAAGTACGGGTATTTTCCGTTAAGTTGGTCTATTTTTAACACAATTTGTCCTAAAAAACGCTTATACTCTTCAGACTCGGGACGGAAAGGCTTATGTTGCAGCATCTTGCCGATATTTTCACTTTCTTCTATAATCTGTAACGTTTCCTTTGCAAAGCAGGCTTCCGAAAAACGTTGCCACACGTAGCCCACCGCCAGGTCGGACGGATGGACCAGATCGTCGGCATAGAAACGGTAATCGCGCAACTCGTCGTTCAGCAATTCGTAGGCCGGAAAATAGAAGATGCGTCCGGCAAACTGCTGTTGCAAAGCGTCGATGGCCAGCAGCAAGGTTGCCTTGCTGAGCTGGTTGGCATGCAGGCCGTCGCGCACGTGGCGGATGGGACTGACCGTCAGAATCACCCGCAGCCCGGGACGCTGCTTCCACAAAGTTGTCAACAGGTCCACATAGTCGTCCACAATCTCCTCCACCGACAGCCGGCGACGGCGGAAACAGCTTTCCGGCAGCTTGTGACAGTTACCTACAATGCGCCCCGTCTGCCCGTCCTCGTACACCCACGAAGTGCCGAACGTCAGCAGCAGTACGTCGAGCGAAGACAGCCACTGGCGGGCGACAAACAGCCGGGCATTGATATTGTGCAATACTTCGTCCGGATCGGCAGCCGAAAAGTCGCTATGGTGCATGGGGCTGTGCCAGCAACCGCCTGCCCGAAACAAATCGTCTCCGGTATATTGCTTGCCGGAACCAATCTCACGCAAAGCGGCCGAGATGGAAAGCGGATTGTAAAGTACGCCATACGGATTGACTTCGCAAGCGAACTTGGCCTGCAACAGCCTTGCACCAATGTTCGAAGCAAAGCACGAACCCATCAGCATCAGGTGGTCCCGATGAGTCAGCCGGGGCCAGTCGGACGGTATCTCTACCGGAGTATACAAATTCATCATGTTCTATCTGACAAAAAACATAAACGGTGCAAAGATAGTGAAAGGTGAGAGCAGAGACAAATGGAAAACCAAAGTTTTCAATTTGACTATGCCGAACCGAATCCTATATTATGTAAAGATAGCGAAAGGTGAGAGCAGAGACAAATATTCCCCAGCCAGATTTACTCCCGCTCCTCTCTCCCCTCTCCTTGGGAGAGGGGCCGGGGGTGAGGCTCCACCCAATACCCGTTCCCATACTTCGTATGCACCCTGCGCCCCAACTGCGCCAGCAGGCGGGCGAACGACGTACACGAACAGTCCTTCAGCGCAGCAGGATTCTTCTTCTTCACAGTTGCATAGATATCCGCCGCCGACATTAATCTTGCACCCTGTTCTCCCGGCTCGGCGAAGCGGAAGCACGTACTGACCAGTTCTTCGGCAGGCGTGACGCGATAGAACGGGCGATTGGCCTGCTGGATTTCGTTTTCCTCTTCCTTGCTGAACCAGCAGCGTTCGCCGTTCTCCAACTCGTGCAGCAGCTGGGCATAAAGTTGTTCATAATCTATCGGGGTGTTGCAGTCGATGGGGCGTTCCACCTCCACACAGATGAAGCGACGGCTGCCCGAAAGGTCGGTCAGCAGGTCTCGGCGGTTGCTGGTACCGATGAAGGAGGCGATGCGAGGCAGCGGCTCTGCCGTGCGGCGATAGGCGCGGCGTACGCGCAAGGCTTCCATCTGCATCAGGTTCTTCAGCTGGGGCATCCGGCTGGCGGGCAGGCGGTCGAACTCGTCCAGGTTGATGAGTCCGTACGAGGCTAGTTTGTTCTCCGCCGCCGTGGCGTTAGTCAGGTCGAAGCTTTCGGTGAAGTAGTCGCGCAGTTGGGGCGGGAGTAGCAGGCGGCAGAAGGTAGATTTTCCCAAACCTTGTGCGGTGCTGACCAGTAGCGGTGCCACACTGTTGGCGCGGCGTCCCTCTCCGCCACGACCTGTCCACTGGGCGGTGACGGCCAGCATCCAGCGGTGGAAAGCATGTGTCCAGAGTTCGTTGTCGGACACCCGCTTGGCCAGTTCGGTCACGCGGTCGGTACCGTCCCATGCGGGAAGGTGCTTGAAGTAGAGGTCGAACGGGTGATAAGCCTGCACGTGGTCGGACTCCACGTAACGTTTCACGTCACGGTCCCAGCAGTCTACGCCGCTGTCGATGGCGTCGAGAGCGATGCCGTTCAGCGTGCGGTTGTCTACGGGTGTATAAATAAGGTGGTGCGGATCGTTCGTTAGATCGGTATTTATGCGGGCGCACTCCGTGCGTTCCGTCAGCAGGTTGTAGCGGAAAGCGTAGTGCAGCTTCAGGTAGCGCGTCAGGCGTTGCATCATCTGTTGCTGGCGCGAGGGCTTTTCGGGTTGGGCAGGAGATTCTTCAGCAGATGCAGCGACCTCTTCTTTGGGTGTATTTTTTAGCGCATCCTTCACCGTATCCTTTTCAATGACAGGTTGTTGCTCCATTGTCAAGGTGCGTGCTTTGGCGGCTTCGTCGGGTTGCGCGTCCACCCATTCGATGATTTCGTTCCCGCCGTTCAGGCTGAACATGCGCTTCTGTTCGCCTTTGGCACGGTCGTCGGGCGTCCAGGTCATGCGGACACTGAACTCGCCGCCGCCCATTACTATAAATACTTCGCCTCCGGGCAGGCGGGTGCAGACGTGTTGCAGGTCGGTAAACAGTTGTTCGTAAGTGGAAGCGGCAGAGGCGGCTGTCGTTGTGCCAGTCGTGTTAGTTGTCTCGTTTGTCGTGTTGTCCTTGTGTGTGGTGTTCCACGGAAGGAACCAGCTTTTCAAGTTCGTAATCAGATTCATAGCGATTTTGGGGTTTAAGTGTGAATAGGGACGAGGGACGCGGCTACAGACTCCGAGGCACCTTGTTCCCTTGTTAACTCGTCAACTTGTCAACTCATTAACTGTTCCCCAAAGATACAAAATCGGAAAGCCTTTGTCAAGTGGATGAGGATGAAATAATCAACAAAAATCAACTTCTTTTTCAACTAGCAGGGAAGGACACTGAGTTTTTTCAGTTTGCAAGGTGAAGTTTCATCGTAATATTCTGGAGGTGAGTTGTTTGTGGTGAAAGATGGATACGCGGACTACACGGAATGAGCGGATGAACGCGGATTTTAATTTTTAATTATTCATTTTTAATTGAATCAACGTGAAGCTTTATCTTTCACCATAATCAACAGGTTACCAGCATGGTTTTCTTCTGTTGAAAGCGTGAACCCAATTTCCCCTTTTCTCCTTTTTATCCGTGTTCGTCCGTCCTCTCCGCGTCGTCCGCGTATCCATCCCTCACCCGTTTTTCATTATTCACTTTTCATTCGTAACCACCTACTTTAGCGGCGTAACATCGGTAGTTAGCCGACGTAACAAGCAATCCCGCCAGATATGACAAGCAATGTCACCGAGTTTTACAAGCAATCCTGTCAGGTTTTGTTTGCAAAGTCCACGGGTTGGGTAAGTAAAGTCCGTGAGTATTGCTTGCAACTCCCACGAGTATTGCAAGCGTTGCTCGCGAGCCGTGCTTGTGTCTCTCGCGAGCCGTGCAAGCACCGCTCACTCCAGTTTCTCCACCTCCTCGCGCATCTCGCGGATGGCGGTCGACATCACCTTGGGCTCTTTCGTCAGCACGACCTTTCCAATCAGTCAATCCCCATTTATAACTGATAGATCCTATATAATCAGATATTTTATATCCACTTGAATATGAAAAGCTCCTGTATCATTACTACAGATAGTAAACTGAAGAGTAAAAGAAAAGGAAGAATCTTTCGGTACATCATCGTCAGGTTTCCCCTTAAATTCTATCGCAATAATAATATCAAAACAGCTTTCATATACGACTCTTACTGATAGTATTGTTCCGTAGTCTTTTTCAAATAGTTCAAAAATTTCCTACTTAACAGTTTATCATTATTTTTATTGGTAGCCAAAAGATACAGCCTGTAAAATTCATACGGATTGTGGAATGATTTTAGCATTTCCTGCTTAAGTCCGGCAAGTATGATTTGGTTGGACATGTAAAATCCAAGGGCGTGGCCGTTATATTTATAGATTTCAAGCAATTTATCAATACATGTATTCTTATCTATTTGTTTATCCGCATACTGCAACAGTATTGTCTGAAGAGTGGTAATATCCTGTTCAGCTTTACTATAAAGTGATACAAACTCTTCAGCAAGTTCTTTTGAACCGATTATACTCGAATAATATTCTCTATAACCCATATATTTATCGATTTGGTCAGCTATCCCCTCATTCGCTATCATATCAATCGCAAAGTTGATGTCATTTGCATAGTTGAACTCATGGTTTTCAAAGTGCCCTCTATATACATGAAAGAACTCGTGTGCCAGAAAATTGATTCTCTGTTCTTCAGTCATTTTATAAATCAGATTGAAATCAATCACAAGGGCATCATCCATATCCTTTCCGTCAGCACTGAGAAACAGGAAATAGACAGGCTTCCATTTCACCGATGTATCCAGACTATCACATCCCAAGAAAGACTGGAGTCTCGATTTTGCATTTGAAATCAATGATCCGAAGTCATAGCTATGACGAAATTCCTTTATTTTCAAGTAATTCTCGTTTATTTCTTCATAGTTGGCTCTTACCAATGATTCCAGTGAAATGATGTTCTCTGATTCCTTATCTCTATTCAGATCCCCAAAAACACTCTGCATGGTTGACTTTACTATATTGCTAATCCTATTGTCTTTGTAATCGGAAAAGATAGAATATGCAGCAGAACTATTAAACCGATGCCATTGTTCCATATTGACCTCCTTGCCATTTTTAAGGCAATCGGCTATTTTGAAAAACTCATCTACTGATGTTAAATCAACATTTTGTGCAAACGAAAATGAGCATTTTATTAAAAACAGAAAGACTAATATTTTCTTCATGGCTATTGATATAAAACTGATACTTCTTCTAAGAGAAAAAATACAATTATTGCTATGAATAGATTCATATTTTATCTATAGCTTGATGGAAAGGGTGAAATTATATTCCTCCAATTGCGAAATCAGTGATTTCGCAATTGGAGAAACACCCCCTTTTACCATCGTAAGCTCTTGGTTGTACTCGTTGAAGAACTGCACCATATATTGCATATTGCGTACAGTAAATCCTTTTATTTCGGAATAATCGTTCTTCAAATCCGCTGCCAGCCGTTGCAAGGTCTTCTTGCCCCAACCGTCTGCATCCTGGCTTTGTTGCAACATGCCACCAATATCCCAATACATCCTAAGCATTTCTTCATTAGCAGCATAAATCGCCCGTTGTTGAGCTATCAGTACCCGTTGCTTGATTTTGCGAAGCAATGCCGCATAGCCACGAAAATCATCTGCCAATTTATCAATTGTCTGTTTATCTGTATTTTTAGCCATAGTCACTTTGATATATTCACAAAGTTACGTTTTTTATTCGATTGTACATCAAATTCATATAATATTAAGATGATTATGTTTTAAAAGCCCAACAAATCCTTCAATATCTGATAGTTACCCTTACCTACTGCCACATTGTCCAACGAAGCCTGATAAATTTGCGTGGTCGCTTCGAAATCATGTCCCATTCCTTCACTTATTACCGAAATCAGAATGTTCTTGCCTTTGGCCGTACTTGCCCATGAATGACGGACACAGCACATGCTTAGAAGAACGGATATATCGGCCAGTTTGGCTATCTCTTTCAAGTTCCGGTTTATTCTTCCTGTAATGCTTGTGCGTATCCTTAAAAGATATTTCAATACCGGCAAAAGACAAGGACTGGGGCTGTCTTCCGAATACTTGCCGACAAGCTCCTGCATACATTTTTCCCATCTAACAACAAGCATAGTAAACAAGGACACAGAAAGTAGAAAAATACTTTTTCTGATTAAAAAGACAAAATCTAAGAGTCACCAGAGAATAAAACCAACAGTTTTTTCATCTCTACTTTAGCCGCGTAATATGGGCAGTTAGCCGGCGCAACAAGCACCGCTCACTCCAGTTTCTCCACCTCCTCGCGCATCTCGCGGATGGCGGTCGACATCACCTTGGGCTCCTTCGTCAGCACAATCCGCTTCATCTCCTCCAACTTGTCCGGATGACGGTAATCGGGCAGGGCATAGAGCTTTGCCAGCAGGTAGTAAGGATAGATGCGGCCCGGCAACCGGTGGACGGCCTGCCAGAAGCATTCCTCCGCTTTCCGGTACTCCTTCACCGCCTGCCAGTTCTTTCCCATGATGTTCAGCACCATCGGGTCGGCCGTCAGACGGGCGGCCTCCTTCAGCATGTAGTTCGACCACGTATGTTCCTTGAGGCGGTGCAGGCAATGGCCGTACTCAAAGTAAAAGGCGCCCTCGTCCTGCAAACCTTCCGAACGCCAAATCGCGTTGTACTTCTCGGCGGCTGCTTCGTCGGCTCCCATGCGGTAGAACATACGGGCTTCCGCCCACAAACGGCAATCGTCCGTCTGCCTTTTCCAGTCGTTGCCCATCCCGAAGCACTGCCACATCGCCATCAGGATGACCAAAGCCATGGGGATCCGTCCGGGGAAATAGGACATCACCAGCAGGAAACCCGCCACGATGAAGGCCGGCAGATGCATCGGATAGGAGAAGAAGGCGAAGACCATCAGCGAAAGCAACGCCCCGTTATGTCCCGTCAGTGACACATACCTGCCGCGCCAGAGCAGGTAAGACAAAACGGCCAGCAGCACCACGAGGAAAGGAATACCCAGCATGACGGTAAAGTCCAGATAGTCGTTGAAGGCATACTCCGGAGTACCCGCCACACGCTCCTCCCAGGCAGCATAGTCGCCGGAAGCGAAATAGCTGCTCTGCGCCTCGCCGTACAAGGCGGGGAAACCGTCGAAGTTCATGAAGGGATGCGAGGCGATGGCGCGACACGTCATCTTCCAGATGAACAGGCGCCCCAGCGCCGAATCGGGTTTCAGCAGGAAGATGCCTACCCCGGCGGCCACCACGACTGCCACGGCCACCCCACACCAGGCAATGCACCTGCCGCGCCAGCGCCGCCACACGACCTGCCACCACCGCACCAGATACCAGGAGAACCACCGCCATCCTACCCAGCCGCACCCTACGGCGGCAGCCAGCCAGGCGCTGCGGCTCATCGTGGCGGGCAGCACCATCAGTATCAGCAGTCCCGCCGCCCTGGCCAGCTTCCTGCCACGCCGCTTTGCGTCGGTCATGAACCCTGCGCTCATGTAAGCTGGAAACAGGTCTAAATAGCGGTTCAGGCAAAGCGGCAACACTAAGGCAAGGTAGCCCCCATACGGGCCGGGGTTGGCGAACGAGCCGGTCAGCGCATAGTGCGAGTGTCCCGACGGCAGAAGGCCGAACATCTGGCAGAGCCCCCACACGGCCTGTATCACGCCCATCGTTATCAACGCCCACGGAACAGCCGTTTCCATCCCGCCGTAAACGAAGTACGACCGCTGACAGCCGTTGCAGGAAGCCTGTATCAGCAAGGCAAGCACGATGCCCGCCGCCGACACGCAGGCCGGAATCCTCCATGCCAGCCACTGCCCCGCCGTCGTGCCCTCGGGCAGTTCGGGCGTACTGATGCACACCACGCTCAGAAACAGGCAGAGCGACACGTACAGCACGCCCTGTGCCACCTGTTCCCGCCATATCTGGACGTAAACCTTTCCAGGTTTCTCTGTTCTGTTCTCTTCCTGTGTTTTCATACGCTGCATTTTGTTCCAATATACTTTTTAAGTTTTCACTCTATCCTTTTCCACACCCTATCCCAGCGCACCTTGCCCGTCAGCGGATCGACCGATTTCCAGATTCTGACCGCCTTGCCCACGATGAAGGGTTCGGGCAGCAGGCCCCAGTAGCGGGAGTCCTGCGAGTTCGCCACACGGTCGCCCGCCACAAAATAATAGTTCTCGCGGAAACGGTAACGGCGGATGATGCTGTCGCCCAACCATACCGTATCGCCCCGGCATACCAACTTCTTCCGCTGTTCCCACTCGATCAGGTTGCGGTAGAGCAGCGCATGTTTGCCGAACATTGGTATACAATCCCCTTTTTTCGGGACGTAAAAAGGACCAAAATTTGCAATACTCCATCCTAATGATCCAAACATGCGTCCCTTAAAAACTATTCCATAATAGTTTTCATCACCTCTTTCTATTATATTTTTTAATATTCCTTGCGAACGTACATTTCCTAAAAAGCCTTTATATCCGCGTACTGAATAAGTCGCATCTTTTATCTCAAAAGTATCTCCCGGTAAGGCAACGCAACGCTTCACATAATATTTCATTACATTAAAACCTATACTATCCTTTTTTCTCGGATAGGGAAAGTTGAAAACAATTATGTCATTCCGTTCGAAATCTC
>ENA-UOJS01000363-UOJS01000363.1-human-gut-metagenome-genome-assembly--contig:-C74-NODE-363-length-49329-cov-7.879003_pt1 | contig 49329 bp, 47 predicted proteins | sample MGYA00242355_ERZ723902 | MGnify/ENA metagenome assembly ERZ723902
CAACATTCAGACCCGCCTCGACACCGAGATCGGCAATCTCTGGGATTACACCGCATAAGCGCTTAAAAACCACTTTTCGGGGCAGGTGCAGGAGAAGCACTTGCCCCGGCTAACGGAAGGAGGATATGATGCCGGAAATGATTCGGATACTGTGCGAGGGGCTTGCAACCATCCTGTTCACACTCATCTGTACGCGCTTTCTCTGCAAAAACATGAAGAAACGGGACTTTCGCTTTGTCCCGTGGCTTCCGTATGTGCTGACCGGATGCGGCTCAGCAATGCTGTTCCTGCTTGGCGGACTGTCCCCGTGGACTTTCTGCGGGATCGCATTTCTGTTTGTGCTGCTGTATGCGTCCGTGCAGGATCACTCTACTCACGAAGCGGACGATATTCTGTCCGTTATGATGCTGATGCTGGCGGTGACAAATATCTCGGAAGCTACCGTTCTTTCACAGCTTCTCGGCGTCGCCATTGTAGGTGGTGTGCAGATGCTCATCGCCCTGTGCGGTAAGAAACGAATGGGAATCGGCGGTGCGGACATCAAGCTGTCCACGGCTGCCGCACTTCTGCTCGGATTCTACAAGGGGGTTATCGGCTTTATGCTCGGACTCCTGATTGCCGTAGTTGCACAACTCATCATGACCCACAGGCAGAAAGAGCAGAGAACACAGCCCTTTGCACTCCTTCCGTATTTGTCGGTCGGTTTCATAATCGGCTATCTAATTTAAAAATTGGAGGTACTCATGAAAAGTAAAATGAGAATCACCGGCAACCGAACGGTGATAGGAATTATCTGTATTGTCCTCGCTCTCGGTATCACATTCGGGATTGCACCTCTTGTCAACCGCTTCACCGACCGAAAAGTGGAAGTGGTACAGGTAAAACAGAATGTGGAGCGAGGACACCTGATTACCGAGGACGATGTGGAGCTTGTCAAGGTGGGAGCCTTGAACCTGTCGGACAGAACGGTGAAAAACAGGAAGTATGTCGTCGGCAAGTATGCCGCGACCAACCTTTACGCCGGGCAGATCATGATTGCCGACCTTGTTGCAGAGAAAAGCAACAGTGCGGATGATGTGCTGTCCGCCCTCGACGGAACCAAGGTCGCCATCTCGGTCAATATCGCGTCCTTTGCGCAGGGGCTGTCCAATAAGCTCCAAAACGGAGATATAGTCAGCGTCATTGTCTATGACAAGGAGACGAATCAGTCCCATGTGCCGCCCGAACTCCGGTATGTAAAGGTCATTACGACCACAACAGGGGATTCGGTGGACAGCGACCGGAAAACCGACGCAACACAGGCGATCACGGTCACACTGCTTGCCTCTCCCGATCAGGCAAAGCTGCTTGCCTACCTGAATACCACAACGACCTTGCATTTCTCTCTGGTATGCCGAGGGGATAAGACAGTCGCGGAGCAGTACCTGAAGGTGCAGGAAGATTATCTTGCGTCCCACTCGTCGGAAACCACTTCGCAGGAGGACACCAATGGGTAAGATTATCGCAGTATGGGGGACACCGAATAGCGGAAAGACGGCTTTCACCATGAAGCTCGCCGGGCATTTGTATGAGACGGGGAGACGGAGACGGACCAAGGTCGTTGCCGTCCTCACCGATGTCATTGCCCCCTCCATGCCTGTTGTCTTTCCCTTATATCGCAGTGAGGACATTTACTCGCTCGGTGAACTGCTTGCCAAGACCACGATCACGGCGGACGATATTTTTTCCTATACCACGCTTTTGCGCGGCAGGGAAAACTTCGGGGTTCTCGGTTATCGTGACAAAGAGAATGCCCACAGCCATCCGGCATATACCGGAGAAAAGGCGCTGTCCTTTCTCAATATCCTTGCCGCCAATACGGATTATGTGTTGGTCGATTGCATGAGTGAGCCGGAGGACAGCATTCTGACGCAGACCGCGCTTGCAACTGCCGACAGCAGCGTCAGATTGGTAACGCCCGACCTCAAATGCCTTTCCTATGTGCTGTCGCAGTCGGGACATTTCATGACACGCGGATATATGCCGCCGACACAGATTACCGTCATGAACACCCCGAATCAGACCTTTGCCATGCCGGTTGCGGACGCAAGGAGCCACCTCGGAAAGATTGCGGTCACACTCCCGTTCTCTGCGGCGCTTGCCGAACAGAGTCTGGAGGGCAGTATGAGCGAGGTGTTGAAGGATCGGCATTTTATGCAGGCGGTCGGGATGATTGCCGAGAAATTGAGGTGAGCGTATGCCGAAAATCGATTTAGCCTCCCTTGCAGGCATGGTGCAGCAGTATATTTCAAGAAAGTATGCGGCGGCACTCATTGATCGCACCAAGGTGGCGGAACTCAAAGCGTATATTGCGCAGTACCTCTATGACACCGGTTTTACGGTGGACGGCTATACAGAAAAGACGCTTGCCGAAAGACTGTATTCGGAAATGGCGGAGTATTCGGTATTGACGCGCTATCTCGATGATCCCGACATAGAAGAAGTCAATGTCAATGGGTGGGACGACATCGCCATTACACACCTCGACGGTCGGGTCGAAAAGACCAAAGAGCATTTCTTTTCTCCGCAACACGCACAGGATGTGGTCAAAAAGCTGCTTCAGCATTCGGGTATGATTATCGACAATGCGTCACCCCTGGCACAGGGACATCTGCCGAACAATACCCGTATTACGGCGGTGAAAAAGCCCGTGGTCGATGAAGAACGCGCGATTGCCGTCAGCATCCGTAAACTGTACCCGCAGAGAGTGGACAGGGACAACCTCATCCGCACAAACGCGCTGACGGAGGAAATGCTCGGTTTCCTTGAAACCTGCATCCGATACGGCGTGTCCTTTGTCGTTGCGGGCAGAACCTCCTCCGGTAAAACCACACTGCTCAATGCTTTGCTTGCCGGGATTCCGGACAATAAGCGTATCTATACCATCGAATCGGGTGCAAGGGAACTGTCGCTTGTCAAACGGAACGGAGCAGGGGAGGTTATCAACAATGTGGTGCATACCATCTCCCGCCCGTCGGATAACGAGGCATATAATATCACGCAGGCACAACTGCTTATGGCAGCACTTCGTTTCGACCCGGACATTATCTGTGTCGGAGAAATGCGCGACCGGGAAGCATACAGTGCCATCGAAGCCAGCTCTACCGACCATACGGTGGTATCTACCGTGCACGGTGGGGGCGGGCGCTTTGCGCATCGCCGAATCGCTTCGCTTGCCTATCAGAACTTTGAGAAGCAGTCGCTGCAACAGGCGGCGCTTGCCTTTCCGGTCGTTGTCTTTGCGCACAAGCTGGAGGATAACTCCCGTAAGGTGATGGACATTACCGAGTGCGTGGTCGGTGACGACGGGGAACTCATCTACCGCAAGCTGTGGCAGTACAGAATTTACTGCAACGAGTATGAGAACGGGCGTTATCGCGTGGAGGGAAAATTTGAGCGTGTCAACCCGATCTCCGACTCTCTCCGCTTAAAGCTCCTGCGCGGCGGTGTACCGCAGGAACTGCTGGGACAGTACACCGGAAAGGAGCAAACAGAATGACAGTTGTCTATATAATCAGTTTTCTGCTGATTGCCTTTGGTATTGTCCGCATCCTCGGACTGACGCCGGAGAGCATCGGCGCAGATGTTTCCGCTATTCTGGACAGGAAAAAGAGTCTCCGCGACAATGCAATGCGCGCGAGGGGCAAGAAAAGAACCAACAAGCTGGTGCTGTGGCTGGATAAGATCCGCCGCGCACTTTCCGATACGGGCAAAGAAAAATCTTTCGGCGTGGCTTGTGCCGTGGCGTTGCTGCTGATGATCCTCGGCTGCGTCGGTGCCATCGTTATCGGAAATCCGTTTCTGGCTCCCGTTCTGGCAATCGCGCTTGCCATGATCCCGTTTCTCTATCTGCTTCGCACCGTGGAGCAGTACGAGGAGCAGGTGAAGTTAGAGCTTGAAACCGGGCTTTCCGCAATCACTTCTTCCTATGAGCGCACTATGAACCTCAAAAGCGCGGTGGAGGAGAACATCGACAACCTCAAACCGCCCGTCAAGGGACTGTATCAGAGCATCCTCGTGGAAGTCTCGGTCATCAATCCCGATGTCAAAGCGGCAATCTGTCACCTGCGGGAACGGGTAAAGGACTGTGTGTGGGAGGAATGGTGCGATACCCTGATCTCGTGTCAGGACGATAGCCAACTGATCGGAACGCTCTATCCCGTGGTCGAAAAACTGACGGATATGCGTATCGTCAATGCCGAACTGAAGGTCATGATCTCGGAGAACAAAAGAGAATATTATATCATGGCGCTGATGGTCGTTGCAAACATCCCACTTCTGTATTTCCTCAACAAAGAGTGGTACGGAGCGCTCATGTATACGACCTTCGGCAAGGTCACGCTGGCAATCTGCGGCGCGGTTATGCTCTTTACCTTTTTGAGGATGCAGAAATACTGCAAGCCGGTCGAGTACCGGAGATAAGGAGGGCGTATGATTGTTTTACAGATTATCATCGGCGTGATTGCCGCAGTCGGCGTCGGATTCCTCTTGGCAGATTTGATGAAGATTCCTTCGTTGAAAGCCTCCAAAGCGGCAAACAGCGTCGGACGAAAGGGCAAGAAAAAGACGGGCGTCATCGAACTTTATCGGCGGGATTTTGCTACCAAGCTGGCAGGGAAGCTGCATCTGAACGAGTTCAAACGCGCAAATCTTGTGATTGACCTGCGCACGGCGAATATGGAGATCACGCCGGAGCAGTATATGGCGGATGCCATTGTCAAAGCGCTCATGGTCGGAATTCTTGCAATTCCGGCATTTTTTATTTCCGTCTTCTTCGGCTTTCTCATTCTCGGTATCGCGCTTTTCGTGTATTTCTCGGAATCCAAAAAGGAGACGCGAAAAATCAGGCAGAAACGAGCCAATATCGAGTACGAACTGCCGAGGCTGGTCGGACACATTGAAAAACTGCTCACACACAGCCGTGACATCATCTATATTTTAGAGTCGTATATCCCAATAGCTCATCCGGAACTCAAAGAGGAGCTGTTTATCACGGTTGCCGAAATGCGAAGCAGCGGTAATATCCGCAACGCCTTGGATTCCCTTGATAAGCGCATCGGATCGGCGTGGCTGAGTGAAGTCGTAAGAGCATTGGAAACCGTGGAGAATTCTGCGGATACAACAGCACTTTGGACATCGCTTTCCATGAAGTTCAAGGAGCTTCAGCGGCTGAACCTCAAAGCACAGGCAAACACCGTGCCGCGCAAGGTCAAGAAGCTGTCGATGGCGCTGATGATGTGCTTTTTGCTCATCTACATTGCAGTCATCGGGCAGGTGCTGATGAATTCTCTGGGCGGCATTATGTAAGGCGGTGATCGGATGAAAATGAAAAGGATTATGAAAAGCACCCGGGGCGAGGGCTATATTGACCTTGCCGTTGCGGTGCTTGTTCTTGTTTTCGTATTGGTTATCGCCATTTCTTTGTGGTCGGCAATCACCCTGAAGCAGGATATGCGGTATATGTGTGAGGAACTGATCGCCACAGCAACCTCTACGGGAAAAGTCGGGGAGGAAGTGGAACAGCGATTTGCGGAACTCTGCGAGGAAACGGGCATCACGCCAACGGTCAGCTGGAATACGACCTATTACAATGCGACAGGGAAGCAGGTGCAGCTCGGAGAGATCATCACCTGTACGCTGACGCATGAGATTACCTTACAGGGCTTCGGAACCTTTACGCTCCCGTTCTCGGTTACGGTCACGCAGTCGGGGCTGTCGCGTGTGTATTGGAAGTGAGGCGGAATATGAAGATGCTCAGAAACAAAAAGGGCTTTTCGTATATTCTGACCTGCGTTCTGGTGCTTGCGGTGGTGATGATGATCGCCGTGTCCGTGCAGTATTCACTCGTGTTCAGCCTTGTGAGAAGCGAGAAGGAAGCAAGCCGATTGGCGTTGGACAGTCTTGTGACCAAATGTGCGGTGGAACAGTATGACGCACTCAAACAGGGAGAAGCGTATGCAAGTCATATCGACCGCGCACAGCTTGTCCGCCGCGCTTACGGAACGCTTGGCTTTGCGGATGCCGGAATCACCGAAAAGACCGTTTCCAAGGGCGATGCGTCCTATACCGTCAGCCGACCGGAGATTACGGCGGCGGACAGCGGGAGCATCGGTGTGACTGTCCGGTACACCATGACCGTACCGTTCCGCGCATTCGGCAGAGTTGTGGCGGAGATTCCGATTCCGGTGGAGATCAATGCAATGCTCAATGAAAAGTATTAAAGGAGAACCAACATGAAAAAGAAAAATAATGTTATGATGATCGCTATCATTGCGATCACCCTGCTGATGATCGGTTGCGTCGTCGTGATGGGGATTATCCGAAACAGCAACCGAAACAATCCGGATGTAAAGCCTCCGGAGCAGACAACAGACACAACGGATACAACACCTCCGAATCAGACAACACCGGAGATTCCGCCCATTACCGATGACGGCAAGGGAACGGATCCTGCCCCGAAGCCGGGAGATGTGAGCATTGATGTGGAACTGCCTGTTGACGGGAGTCGTGACGACAAGCCCGGCATTGACGGCGATGTCGCCATTATCCCCGGTGTGAAAGGAGAAGATGAATGAAGAAAGTGTCAATCAAGGTTCTGTCGCTTCTCTTGGTGATCATGACGCTTGTCGGGGTCATTTCGCTTCCCGTGTCGGCGTACAGTTACCCGATGAACTACACCATCACTTACAAAACCAAAAGCGGGACAGTGCTTGGCTCAACTAAAGGGACGGTCGATGGTGCAGCAGAAACAAGAAATGCGCTCAGAATCACCTCTCCGTCTTATGCCGGATATGCGCTTTCCAAATCGAGTGATTCCGTCGTAACCGGTTCCATGATCTCTTGGAGCTTTCCCGCATCGAACTACGTCCGTCACGGGTCGGGAAGTTATACCGTTTACTACGAACCCGCCTATACTGCGACGGTTCGGTTTTTGTATGGCGACAGCGGACGCTCGGCGGCAGGGGACAAAACCGCAACGGGTAAAAAGGGAGAACAGTATTATATCTCATCTCCGCGAATCACCGGCTATACGCCCAATAAGTATTCCGTTACCGGATACTTTCCAAGTGGGGATGTTTCCGATACCGTCTATTATTACGAAAACACCTATGCTATTGCGTATAATGCAAACGGCGGAAGTGGTGCTCCCGCAAATCAGGTCAAATCACATTTCACGCCGTTGAAACTTTCCACGCAAAAACCGAGAAGAACAGGTTACACCTTTCTCGGATGGAGTACGAGTTCAACCGCAACGACCGCCACGTATTCACCGGGAGATACCTACACCAATAATGGTCGTGTTACTCTTTATGCAGTCTGGGCTTCCAAAACTTATACCATTTCATACGACGCAAACGGTGGCGGCGGTGCGCCCGGCTCGCAGAGAAAAACTCATGATATAAAAATACTGATTCCTACGGTAGAACCGGTAAGAAACGGATATACCTTTCTCGGGTGGGGAGTGAGTAGAACCAGTACCAGTCCAACTTATCAGCCCGGCGAGTGGTATTACTCCAATATCAGTCGTACTCTCTATGCCGTTTGGCAGAAAAACGGACCGGCAACCTACACCGTTTCGTATAATGCCAATGGCGGCAGTGGTGCGCCGGGCAGTCAGACCAAAACCGAAAATGTCACGCTGACATTGTCTCCTGTATCCCCCCGCCGCACGGGGTATACCTTCAAGGGCTGGGCAACGAATAAATTCATGCCCGGTGCACAGTATCAGCCGGGCGGCAGATATACCGCAAATGCAAGCGTGACGCTGTATGCGCTCTGGGATTGTGCGCATACCACCACGGAGAAACAGTGGTCGACCGGCTGCGCGTGGAAAATCGTCTGCAAAACCTGCGGGGCAACCATGTCCTCGGGGACCACACACGGTCCGTATGCCTGCGGGAACTGGACGTATGTGAATGCCGCTCAGCACATGCGGACGAAGGAGTGCGGGCGCGGGGATTACAGCACGACCGAGTACGCAAGCCACAGAGCCACAACCCGATATGAGCAGTATTCAGCAAGTCAGCACAGAAAATATTCACATTGCACGGATTGCGATACGACGATCGGTTCGGTAAGCTATGAAAATCACACTTTTACAAGCTCAACATCGAACGGACAGGTCGTATCGACCTGCAGCCTTTGCGGATACACCAAGACTACGGCACAGACCTATACCGTAAGCTACAACGCTAACGGCGGTTCCAATACTCCGGCATCTCAAACCAAGGTTCACGGTGTTACTCTTACGCTTTCCTCGACCATTCCGTACAGGTTCAACTACGAATTTCTTGGATGGTCCACAAGTAGCACTGCAACTAAGGCAACTTACGCTGCGGGAGGAAGCTATACGGGCAACTCGTCTGTAATTCTCTATGCGGTCTGGAAGTACAAGCCCGCAACCTATACGGTCAGTTACGATGCTAACGGCGGAACGGGTGCGCCCGGCAGACAGACCAAGACCTACGGTGTAACACTAACCCTGACAACCATACAGCCTACCCGCAGAAACTATCTGTTTTTGGGTTGGTCGAAAGACAGAAATGCTACTTCAGCAAGCTATTCAGCCGGTGGTAGTTACACGGATAACGCCGATGTAACGCTGTATGCAGTGTGGCGCTATGACCCTGAAACCTACACCATTCGGTATGATGCCAACGGCGGCACAGGCGCTCCTGCAAGCCAAACCAAAACCTACGGAGTTCCGCTGACGCTCTCTGCGGTCAAACCGACAAGAGCCGGTTATGAATTTTTGGGGTGGTCAACCGATCCGGCGACAATGCTCACAAATTACGCCCCCGGCGAGAGATATACAGATGAGGCAAGTGTAACACTTTATGCCGTCTGGCGTTATATCCCCCAAACCTATGAGGTAAAGTACGATGCCAACGGTGGCGGAAACACCCCTGCAAGTCAGATCAAGATCGAGGATGTCACATTGATTCTGACTTTCACAATTCCCACGAGGTACGGTTACACTTTCAAGGGCTGGGCAACGAGCAGTTCTGCAACATCGGCAGACTATCAGGCGGGAGGCAGCTATACCGCCAATGAGAGCGTGACGCTTTATGCGATATGGAAGATCAACACTTATACCGTGTCCTTTGATGCCAACGGCGGCACGAATGCTCCCAATCCGCAGAAAAAGACACACGGGCAGAATCTTATCCTGACGGTTGCAATCCCCACAAGACCGAATCATGTGTTCCTCGGTTGGGCGACGGACAGTTCTGCAAAGTCTGTTGCTTACGCTCCCGGTGCAACTTATACCGCTGAGGAAGATGTAATGCTTTACGCCGTATGGCAAGAGAGAAACTATGACTTTTCCGTCAGTAATCTCACGGTGACACCGGATGAGATTGAGCAATACGGTAAGGTTACAGTCAAGTTCCGCGTGGACAACTGGGACAGAAATCTGCCTTACGCGAATGTCCCTGTTGAAGTGCTATTGAACGGTGAAGTCATCTATTCGACAACGGTCAATTTCAGCGCATACGGTGTTCAGAATATCGTATTCGGCTTGAATGTCGGCGCGAGCCTCGGCACACAGACACTTGTCGCCAGAATCAATTGGGCAAATCACAATAGCGAAACCCGCACAGGCAACAACTCCACTTCGGCAACCTATAATGTGAAAAAGGTTGTTGAAACATCCACGTCTGTTGTATCCGTAAACGGCGAATACACAGAGGGATCGCAGGTCATTTCGAGCTTTTATGTGAACAACGAAGGCTCATCGGATGTTCTGCCCGAAGATAATGTGTCGTTCGATTTCCTTGTGTACACATTGGAAAACGGTATGGTCAAGGTCGTTTCCCAACAGACCTGGAGTAAAGTCGTAATCCCCGCAAACGGCAGAAACCTTGTCTATTTCAAATGGACTGTCCCGACAGACAGTGCCGGAACGACTTACTTCTGCAAAGGAACGATCACACACGAAAATGCTGGCAAGGAACAGAACAGCGACAACAACACGACCGAATATGCGGTTGTGGCAACGGACTATGTATCCTCTCAAACTCCGAATACCCGTTTTGAGAAAAATGCTCCTGCCGGATACTCGCCCAATGCGACGGCTCCTGTGGCGAAAGCGGGTTCGGCGACCTGGAATATGTGGGTATACGAGGGCGGCAAGCTCATTCTGAAATCCTACGGCATTACGGTCAGCAACACAACTCCCATGGTAACACCCGGTTCGGGGTGCTTGACCGCTGAAAAGGTCGGAGCGTCATGGAAAATGAAATCCGGGTACGGCATCACGCTGAATTGGAATCCCGCCCTTGTTGCGAAGTCCGGCTATATCATGCCCAATGCGGATGCCTATACGGAAGCACAAGAAGTATATGCCACTTTCCCTGAATTCGGCTTCTCAATGGCAAACGAAAAGTACCGCACCCTTGAAAAAGTCGGAGGTGCTTATCAGTTTATCGCCAACCCCAATGCGGACAAGAATGAGCGTGTGCATTTCATCCCTGTATATGTAGCCAACGGTAGCTATACCGTTTCGGTAACGGCAACACAGATCTGGACTCCTGCCGGAATGATTACGGCAACCCGTAACGCTAACACGCTGACCATCGACGGCACGGTGTATGACGATTACTATCAGGGGAACAAGTGATGTATGGGATAGAGAAAGAAATGATCGAGGACTACGGCGTTGAGTCCTCGGTCTGGATCGGCGGAAAGCGCATTGTCCTCGGAATCAATGAAGAAAATACGGAAAAGCCGCGGTATATGTCCTGTATCGTCACGGATAACGGTCTGTTTGGGCGATATGAAGGTATCACCACCGACGATTATTTTGAAGCATTGAAGCATTTCGGAGAGAATATCGGAGCTGAAAGCATCATTTTGAGAAATGACCAAAAAATCGACGGTTTGAAAGACACCGCGTGCCTTACCCCAAAAGACATGATCCCGATTGATTGGCATTACAGTATCAAGGAATGTACGGTCGCAGTCAAGCCGGAGGTGCTGAGCGAGGGGTGCCGGAATATCGGCAATCAGCTCTACTATATCGTCGGCGGATTCGGTGCGGAAGCAAACAGCCGCGGGCGTGCCTGCTACGGATGGAATCTCTGCCGCAGAAAGTATGAGCGCATCGAACGCTCCGAGGTAATGGGGATTGTGCCGGAATCACTTCTGCCGTATGTTGCAAAGCAAACGCTGGAGGACATTCATCACGGATTCCTGACAACGGATTTTGAAAAGAAAAGAGGGGAGGAAAGATAATGGCAACGATACACGCAAAACATTTGTCCATCCTGCGAAGTCTTGTAGAGGCGGGATGTAAAGATGAAAAGCAGATCGCGTCGCTGACCATTCGGGACGCGGTAAAGCTCCCCCGCAGTTGTCGGATTGAGCTTGCAAGTGTATTGGAATGTATGCAGGCGGTCAAAGAAAACAAACTGCTTTCCTATCTCGTGGACAACACCGATGAAACGGCGGAGGGCGACCATGAAGCTTGAGAAGATCGCAATCTGGCGGGAAACAGGACTGTTTACCGAACAGGCGGACGGAAGTCGCGGGTATCTCGGTTTTGTGCGCGGAGCATTTGCCGGAGATGAGATCAGCATTGACGCAGGACAACTGCATATTCCGGCAGAAGCACAGTATGAGTATGAAACTCTGCTGTGCTTTTTGCGTTCTGCGGATGCGTCTTTCCTCTTGAAAAGCGCAGCGGCAATGACGGCGGTCTGCTCGGAGCGACTGCAATGCCATATTCCGTATGCCTTCGGTCGGGAATGCTATGGCTTTCGCGTGCTTTCGGAGCGCTGTGCATGGTATATTGCCTGTACTCCCTGGAACGCAATGAAACCGTTTGCGATCTATGCCTATGACCGCACGAAACTGATGACAGCGCTTGCAAAGGAAGTCGGACTGCCCGAAACATGCTACGGCGTAACGCCATACAGCGGAGAGCGGATGCGCATCCGTTACGGAGATAACAGCTTTGAGAGCTTTCCGCAATACGGACAAAACCGCGAGGGAAACAAACAGTATGCCGTCGAACAAAACAAGACGCTCAAAGTAACGAAAGCGCAACAGGCGGCAATGGAAGGAGGTGTGATCTACGGCTGGGATACCCCGACCGCAGATCCGCGCAACTATGATGAAAGCGGATACTTCCGCACAGACGCGGAGGGCGCAAAGGAGAAACGAAAATGAAGAATAAACCGGAAGCAGTAGAAACGGAAGCGGAGGAGCTTCTGTTTTACTTTGACAAAGAATGGGATGCAGCGCTCGGAACCATCGGGCATCTCCGCATAGATTTCGGCAGAAGCGGCGAGGAATTCAATTGTACATGGTTTGACCATGCAAACAGCGAGAAAAATGACAGCTATTTCAAAGAGAGCTTCGATATGTTTATCGACGACCTCCGCACGGGAGTGTTGAAAAGCAGAGCCGAAATGCGCAAATTCTGCTACGGAAAAGACGAATGCCGGAACAGTCATTCCTATACGGAGGATTGTTGGGGCTTCCGGGTCCTGTCGGACAGGTACGCATATTATATCCGCTGTACGCCGGGGGCAGGTGACTATGAGTGTTATATTTACGCTTACGATAAAATCCATCTGATGGAGTTTCTTGCAAAGGAAAAGAAACTGCCGGAGCACTGCTATTCCAGACTTGCAAGTACGGGTGAACCAATCCTGATCCGCTATGCGGAAAAAGGGTATTATCCGATTACCTTGCCGGAAGAAAGGACAGTGGAAGGGATGAACGAATCAATCGGTGTCACTGAGGCACAGAGGATGGCAATGGAAGCGGGCAGTATGTTCGGCTGGCGTGTGCCGGGGGCTGATCCGAGAAATTATGAAGCAAAGGAACAAAGTAAAATGAAAATAGCAATATACCAGATCAATTCCGACAGGGACAGTGAGCGTATTGCCTTTGTAGGACTTCACAGTCTGGAAAGGTATCGGGGCAGTAAAGATATTTGCCCCGAAATCTATGACAAAGTGTACGAGGCGGAGGTTGACGGCACATCGCTTGAAGATGTGTACGAAAAGTTCAATATCGACAAGCCTGACGATTATAAAGCGAGGTCGCTTTCGGTATCGGATGTGGTGGAGGTTATTGAGTCGGATTCGGTAGAACCTGGCTTTTATTTTTGCGACAGCATCGGGTTTGAAAAGATTGATTTTGATCCCAATAAAACAGACGCCGTAAAAAGTGAAACCATCCGGGTATTGATTGTCGAGCCGGAAAAGAAGCCGTATGTCAAGGAAATTGATTCCGGAGTGGAGTCGTTTCAGCGGGAGGTGGATGGGGATATAAAAGCCATATATCCGAGTGAAACCGATCCGGTTGCGTATATTTGCAACGAAGAAAGTAAGCTGGAGGGGCTGCCGCTGAACCGTGCGATTCGTAACGATGACGGTGAAATCATTGACATTGTTGCCGGCACCTTTCTTGTTGTCGGATTGGGAGAATCAAATTTTTGCAGTCTGAATGACGCCATGCTGAAAAAGTATATGGAAAAACTTAAGAACCCTGAAATGATACTTCGTGTCAACGGGAAAATTCATGTGCTTCCCATTCCGGAAGCCCCGAAGCCGATAGAAAAACACGGGGAGGAACGCTGATGATAGAACCTTCGTATTCACCATGGGGATCGGTAGACCATTGTAGAATGCTGTGCTATGGGGCATTTGAGGTGCAGACAGCACGGCATGGCGGTGTCATGATTCTCTGTCAACTTGCAGATGAATACTTGTCGAAAGAGGCACAGGAAGTTGGATTTGTTGAAGGACAATATCTGTGCTTTGAGGAAGATTGCGATTCTGCGGTTGCGATCCGTGAACTCTTGGACAAGGGGCTGACACAAGCCCCTGTTAATCAGTATTATAAAGACGGCGAATATAGCGCCATCATCGACCGTGTGGTAGCAACCTGGCATCAGGATTATTTACAGGCAGTAAATAATCGGATGGCTGCTGAGCAAAGAAAAATTGCTCAGAAAAAACGCAGAAGCCGGGAGGAACGCTGATGGAATATATTTTCGGAAATCAGTGCGGCGTTATGACCGTAAATGACGAGAGAACCATCGGTCAGCCGAAAGAGATCCGCTTCATCAATTCGGGCTATGACCTGCTTTTCAAAATTCCGGACGGTGGGTATGTAGAGATCAAGTTTGGGGACGGCAGAATCAAAGCGTATCAGTGCCGGTTTCTTGATCCTTACCATTTCTGCACGGCGGACGGTCGCTCGTGGCATATCTGCGAGTTTGCCGAGACGATGGAGCGCATCGGAGCCAAGTATTATGAAAGTCCCGAAAAACACGAGGTCTGGTCGGATATGGATCTGGATTTGGACGATTGGCGGGACGACTTACAGGCGGAGTACCCGAAACTTGACGAAAATGGACTGTATGCAAAGATGCTGGAACTCAATTCGGATTATCTTGATGACGAGCGCAGCAATCTCAAACAGTCCATCGGTGGCAGCTTACTTGTTATTGCCGACCTCGGTCTTTGGAACGGGCGACATCAAGGGTACAGGGAAAAAGCCGATGCCGACCTTTCGGACTGTCTTGACTACCGATATGACAGCGCGGAGTGGTATGTTGACCGGAACGGTGAATTTTGCGGAAGTCAGGTACACCATGACGGAACAAACCACTATGTTTACCGCAAAATCAAGGACAGCGCGACAAACGATGATATTGACGATCTGGAAGCAAAACTGTATGACGGTACTGCCACGCAGAAGGACATCGACCGTGTGACCGAAAAGCTCGGAGACAGAGTGGCAAAGATCTACGGTTGGGAACTGCCGGAAAAGGTTTACCGCTTTGCACCGGAAAAAGAGAAAATACGAGACGAAGGAAGGTAACTGTATGCCGAGAAAAATTGATCTTTTGCAGGAAGTCTATCAGACGCAGCTTGCCACGCTGACCTATTCGAGGGAGGTGTGGTGCAGCTTCCTGCGGACAGCGGCATTTCAGTACAAGTATTCGTTCCCAGATCAGGTGCTCATCTGGTCACAGCGCCCTCATGCGCGGGCGTGTGCAGAACTTGAACTTTGGAATAAGGTGTTTGACCGTTGGGTCAACCGCCATGCCAAAGGAATTGCCCTGATCAAGGATAAGGGCAGTTATACCGGTATCCGCTATGTCTTTGATGTGGCGGATACCCACGGGCGTCACGAGGAGGAACTGAAGCTGTGGCAGGTGCGGAACGGGTATCACGATGATGTGACCGAAGCGCTGGAGAATCGGTTCGGAGAATTGGAGGATGACAGCAGTTTTGTCGCGTCGGTGATTTCCGCGTGTCAAAATGCGGTTGAGGATAACATGACCGACTACCTCTCCGACCTTTCCCACCTGACAGGAAACAGTGCCTTGGAGGGACTGGACGAGGACAATCTGAAAGTCAGACTCCGATCCATCCTCATATCCAGCGTGGCATATACGGTGTTGACGCGCATCGGTGAGGAAAGCGATATGTTTTTTGATTTCGATGCGTTTGATGACATCCGTTTCTATAACACCGCCGAAACCATCAATCTGCTCGGCAATGCCACACGGGATATTGCCGAGGTATGCCTGCGGGAGATTGAGCGCACGGTCAAAAACTGCGAGAAAGAAAATCGCACCTTTGACGAAAAGAGAGAAAACGAATACAATAAGACTGAAACCGAAAAACAAAACCACAGACAGGAGGAAAAAGAATATGGACGGATTGAATCTGACCTACCACGAGGCACAGAACGGGATGCTGTATCCCGACCTGAAACTGCCGGAGCAGACGCATTACCCAATCGGCAAGTACGGCGACCTGCGGCTCAGATACCTGAAGGAGCACAGGAAGGGAACTTACACAACGCTGCTGACGCAGTGCCGGCTGAACAGTCATCTGCACGAGATCGAGCAGACGGCGAAGACGATGCTTTCGCGTCTTATGCAGCAGATGGCAGAGAGCCGTGGGGTGAACGAGCAGATGAAAGCGGAGAATCCGATGCTTTGGGTGCAGGAGATGAACAGCATCAAAGCGTCGGCGGAGGAGACGGTTCTGAACGACCTGATTTATCGTTAGATAAATCGGATATACACTTAAACGAAAAACAGCCCCGCAATTATCTTGACGGCGACGATCTCATAAAAATATTGAAGCACGGTGACGAGCTTGCCCACAGCAAGCAGGACATCGTGCTTTTTCTGTCTCAGGAAAAGGATGAGGAGCGTAAAAATCAGTATATCCGTGAGTGCTATAAGCCGATGACCGTATCCATTTACAAGGATGAAGCTCACTCCGAATATATCGGGTACAGCAGCCTGTTTGATGATGGCTTGCATCTGTTTGAGGGGACATTTCTGAACCCGAAAGCGGAAATGTCATTCTCGTGGCAGACGACGCGGGAGCTGATTGAAGCGCTTATCAAGGATAACAACTATCTGGATGAACCGATGCCGGAAACACTTGCGAAAACAACGGTGATAGAGAAACCTGAGCCGGTCAAACAGAATTTCGCCGTATCGCAGGAAGTCATTGACGGCTTTCTCCGCCTCGGCGGGTGTACGAGCCGCAGCAATTATCGTATCTATGGGTTCTACCGGAGAGCAAACAATAAAGAAGAAAATATCCGTTTCCTCCGTGCCGAATATGAAACCGACGCCATCGGCTTGATTGTCAACGGTCAGAGATGTGCCGTTTCGTGGGATGAAAATGGTGTGACTTTCGCTACGGGGGAGAGCGTTGCAAGCGCATGGAGAAAATCTACACTGTCGTGGTCGGAAATAGATGACCGCATCCGTCAACTGATCGAACTCGGTCAGTATATTTCAAAGGATGAAGCGTCAAAGGCGGTTGCTGTTTATGATAAGTCGGTGGCGGAGAAAGTGACAAATGTCTACCGGGATTTTCTGAGAGACGCAGAGTTCCCGGAAAAGCCTCCCCAAAACGACTATCAGAAACAGGTCATTTTCTTCTTTGCGACGCTACACGAGCAGGGGAGAGCCGAGCCGTTTATTCCCGTCTTTGAGGAAGCGGTGGATGCACTGACGGGTGAAGCCCGCAGACGCGAGGGTTACACACCGCAGTTTGTAAAAATGCTTGTCAGCAGCTATCGCCGTGATCCGGTGGAATACCCGCAGGAGGAATATGTTCTTCCGCCTGAACACTATCTGTCGCAGGATCAGATAGACAATCATCTGGTCCGTTCCGGCAACCATGTTTCGGAGGGGAAATTCCGTATCTATTCGTTCTTCCTGCGAAACAAGAACAAGCAGGAAAGAGCAAAGTTTCTTTCGGATGAATACGGCATCGGTGGTTCTTATGGCGGCAGACAGGACGAGAGCCATGATAGCAAAGGATTGGCTCTTGCAGGCGGGCTTGACAAGAACGGAGTCAGAAATGTGCTTTTGAGTTGGGCGCAGGTGGCAAACCGTATAGACGAACTGATCCGAAGTGACAGATACCTGACAGCAAAAGAAGTTGAACATCTTGATGCTTATGAAAAAGAGCAGATTGCAAGACGGATCGTAAACTTTTATTACGGAAAATCCGCTGAAGCGCCGCGTCCATTTGAGAAAAAGGATGAGGACTATTTCGGAAGCGCTGCCGAAAAAGAGGTGTACCAACAGCTTGGCGATGCCAAGCGTGTCAATGAGATCATCGGAATGATGCAGACGGTATTTGATTCCGAAATGCCGGGGAGCCGCACTTACGATCATGACAGAGAAATCCTTGCCGATGTCAGACGGTTTGCTGAGGGCAAATATAACCTTTTCCCGGGCAGTAAGTACCGTAAGAAAGAGCAGGTTACAGAAACCCCTCGCGTCGTTCAGCCGATAGAAGCCGGGCAGGAAGAACGCCCTTCCGATATTGACTTTACGCAGTACGGTCTGAACCTGAAGCTCGGCGATTGGCTTCACATCGGTCAAAGCGAGGTACAGTTATCCTCCGCAACCGCAGACGGCGTTGAGTTGTACGACGGGACGCTGTTCCCGATGGAAATGACGCTTGCGGTATTTGTTCGGCGTATCAAAGAGAATCCGCTGAATGAGGCGTTTTTGCTCAAAGAGAGCGAGGCGGTCGTCAATGAGCCGATGCCCGCACCGGTTGCACCGAACGAACCGGAACAAGCGGGCAAACACGAAATTGCGGCATACGCATTGGGGGACTTTTATGAGTTCTTCGATGAGGATGCTGCAAGAACTGCGGAAATCTGCGACCTGACAATGACCACCCGCGCGATGGCAGACGGCACAAGACACCCGATGTGCGGTGTCCCGAAATACACCATAAACCGCTATGAGCAAAAGCTGAAGGAAACCGGGTATACCGTTCTGCTCCGGGATTTCAAGGAGTTCAATGCCGATAGGCAGGCAACTCCGGAGCATGACAAGGATATTCCGACCGAGGAGCATATCTTCCTTGATTCGACAAGAGAAGAGCTTTATTGGATTTATTACAATCCCGATTCGGATGCGGGCGGGCAGCTTGTAACAAATACGCTTTCTTTCTCCGTATTCAGAGAAGCCTATGAGGACTTTGTAGCCAGCGGCGGAGATTTCACGGACAAAGAACAGAGAGACGCTTTCATCGACAATATCAGTGAAATGGCGGATTGCGAGCTTGCGGATGCAAGAACACCGTTCTTTACGGAAGCAATGGCAACCTTTGATACGGAGCCGGACTATACGGGCTTTACGGCGGAGAACCTTTCCGAGATCAACCGGGAGATTGAGGGCTACATGGTAGACATGGAAGCCGAGAGAGCAGGTGATGCCTACGAAGCGGAGTACGGGGCTGACGGATACAGGATGTTTCCGGGCAATGCGCCGGAAGCGGACAGCGAAGAAACGGCAATGCCTACCTTGCAGGAGGAAAAGCCGAAGCCGAAAAAGGCAATCACGACATTTCACCCGGAAATCCCGCTTGATGAAAAGCACGACTTCCGTATTACAGACAACGATCTCGGCGTGGGCGGCGCGAAAGAGAAATACCGCCGCAACATTGCTGCCATCCGTCTCCTGCATACGCTGGAGGACGAAAACCGCATTGCAACCCCGGAAGAACAGCAGATCCTTTCGGAGTACACCGGTTGGGGTGGGCTTCCGGATGCCTTTGATGAAAACAAAGATAGCTGGGCGCAGGAATACCGGGAGCTTTCCGAGCTTCTAACCCCTGCCGAGTATGCCGCCGCCAGAAAATCCACTCTGACGGCTTTTTATACACCGCCCGTAGTCATCAAGGCGATCTACAAAGCACTTGAAAATATGGGCTTTGCACGCGGCAACATTCTGGAACCGTCCTGTGGCGTCGGAAACTTTATGGGACTTGTGCCGGAGAGCATGAGCGAATCCCGCTTTTACGGTGTGGAGCTTGACAGCATCTCCGGTCGTATCGCGCAGCAGTTGTATCAGAAGCAGAATATCTCGGTCACGGGATTTGAAAACACCGCATACCCTGACAGTTTCTTTGATGTCGCAATCGGCAATGTCCCGTTCGGACAGTTCAAGGTGCAGGATAAGCGGTATGACCGGAACAACTTCCTCATTCACGATTATTTTTTCGCCAAAGCACTTGACCAGGTGCGTCCCGGAGGTGTCGTTGCCTTTATTACAAGCAAAGGGACGCTGGATAAGCAGAACCCGTCCGTCAGACGGTATATCGCCGCCCGCGCGGACTTCCTCGGAGCAATCCGCCTGCCGGATACGACCTTTAAGGCGTCGGCAGGCACGGAAGCAGTCGCGGATATTATATTTTTGCAGAAGCGCGACCGCATGGTAGAGTGCGATCCCGATTGGTGTCACCTCGGAAAAGACGAAAACGGCATTGAGATGAACCAATACTTTGTCGAGCATCCGGATATGGTACTCGGCAGTATGGTAACGGAATCGGGTCCTTTCGGTCCGCAGACCACCTGCAAGCCGTTTGCGGATATGGAGCTTTCGGAACTGCTGTCAGAAGCGGTCAGCAACATCCACGCCGAAGTATCCGAGGTCGAGCAGGACGAACTGACAGGTGAAGAATCGGACGGTATTCTTCCGGCAGACCCGGCTGTGCGTAACTTCTCGTATGCACTTGTGAACGGTAAAGTGTACTACCGCGAGAACAGCATTATGAAGCCGGTGGAAACCTCTATGACAGGGGAGAACCGGATCAAAGGCATGATTGCAATCCGGGACACGGTGAGAGAACTCATTGATGCTCAGCTTGAGAATTATCCGGACGACGCGGTACACGCTCTGCAACAGAAGCTGAATGAACAGTACGACCGTTTTACCGCCAAGTACGGACTCTTGGGCAGCCGCGGTAATGCGTCCGCTTTCGACGAAGATAACGCCTACTTCCTCTTATGTTCGCTTGAGAAGCTGGACGAGGAGGGTAATCTGAAAGAAAAGGCGGATATTTTCGCCAAGCGAACCATCAACCCGTGCCTGACAGTTGACCGTGTGGATACGGCAAGCGAGGCGCTGGCGGTGTCGCTCGGAGAACACGCCTTTGTGGATATGGACTATATGAGCAAACTGACAGGAAAAAGCGAAGCAGAAATCCTTGCCGATCTCAGAGGCGTTATTTTCCTCAATCCGCTTTACGGGTCCGGGGACGAAAAGCAACCCAAATACTTGCCGGCTGATGAGTATCTTTCCGGCAATGTCCGCGAAAAACTTGCAGTGGCAAGGCGAAGTGCAGAACAGCGCCCGGATGATTACGCCGTTAATGTGGAAGCGCTGGAAAGAGTACAGCCGAAAGATCTGACAGCGTCGGAAATCGGGGTCAGGCTCGGTTCCACATGGATTCCGCCGGAAGATATACAGGCATTCGTTTTTGAACTGCTTGAAATCCCGTACTACTATAAATACCGTATGCAGGTGAAGTTTGAACCGATTACGGGACAGTGGCGGATCACAGATAAGTCTTACGGAAAAGGAAATGTAAAAGCGACCAGCGTATACGGCACTTCCAGAGTGAATGCGTACAACATTATCGAGGATTCCCTCAATCTCAAGGATGTGCGCGTCTTTGACTATATTGAGGATGAAAACGGTAATAAAAAAGCGGTGCTGAACAAGAAGGAAACCACGATTGCGCAGGGTAAGCAGGAAGAGATCCGCCGTAAATTTGAGGAATGGATATGGAAAGACCCCAATCGGCGCGAAAGGCTTTGCAAGCTCTATAACGAGAAGTTCAACAGCATACGCCCCCGTGAGTTCAGCGGTAGACATATTCGCTTCTACGGAATGTCTCCTGAAATAAAGCTCCGTGACCATCAGGCAGACGCGGTTGCCCGTATTCTTTATGGCGGAAATACGCTTCTCGCCCATGTGGTAGGCGCAGGGAAGACCTTTACGATGGTAGCCGCAGCGCAGGAGAGCAAGCGGTTGGGACTTTGCAGCAAATCCATGTTCGTTGTCCCCAATCACCTGATCAACCAATGGGCAAGTGAATATCTGCAACTATATCCGTCTGCCAATATCCTTGTCGCTACCAAGAAAGATTTTGAAACCAAGAACCGCAAAAAATTCTGCGCAAGAATTGCAACGGGCGATTATGACGCCATCATTATCGGTCACTCACAATTTGAGAAGATACCCATGTCGTCAGAGCGTCAGGCAATGATGCTGCAAAACGAAATTGACGAGCTGATGGACAGTATCTCGGAACTCAAGGAAAGTCGCGGGGAGCGCTTTACCATCAAGCAGCTTGAGAAAACCAAGAAGCAGCTACAGTTGAAGCTGGACAAGCTCAATGACCGCAGCCGCAAGGATGATGTCGTGACCTTTGAACAGCTCGGCGTTGACCGGCTTTTTGTGGATGAGGCACACTTTTACAAAAACCTCGCCGCATACACAAAAATGCGGAATGTGGCAGGTATCTCGCAGACCGAAGCGCAGAAGTCCTCCGACCTTTATATGAAGTGCCGGTATCTCGATGAAATCACAGGCGGAAAGGGCGTAACCTTTGCAACGGGAACACCGATCAGCAATACGATGGTAGAACTTTATACCATGCAGAAGTATCTGCAATATGACGCGCTCAAAGAAAAGGGATTGACCAATTTTGACGCATGGGCTTCGACTTTCGGGGAAACGGTGACAGCGATTGAGCTTGACCCTACCGGAACCGGCTACCGAGCCAAAACCCGCTTTGCAAAGTTTTTCAATATTCCCGAACTCATGGCGATGTTCAAAGAAGTTGCCGATGTACAAACGGCGGATATGCTGAATCTCCCCGTTCCGATGGCAAATTTTCATATTGAGAAAGAGCCGTCCAGCGAGATTCAGAAAGAGATGGTGCAGTCCTTTGCGGACAGAGCAGCAAAAGTTCATTCGCACATGGTATCGTCGGATGAGGACAATATGCTCTTGATAACGAACGACGGGCGAAAAGCCGCGTTGGATCAGAGGCTGCTGAATCCCGACCTGCCGGACTTTGAGGAAAGCAAGGTCAACCACTGCGTGCGCAATGTCGTGGATATTTGGAAGCGGACGGCGGAACATAAATCCGCACAGCTTGTATTCTGCGACCTTTCCACGCCGCATCATGACGGTAAGTTCAATGTGTACGATGACATCAGAAAAAAACTCATAGAGGAGGGGATACCCGAATCCGAGATTGCCTTTATCCATGATGCAGACACCGACGCAAAGAAAAAAGACCTGTTCTCCAAGGTGCGAAGCGGACAGGTCAGAGTATTGATGGGTTCTACTTTCAAAATGGGAGCCGGCACGAATGTGCAGGAGCGTCTGATAGCGCTTCACGATCTGGATGTACCGTGGCGACCGTCCGATCTGGAACAGCGCCTCGGTCGAATCGTCCGTCAGGGCAACAGCAATCCGGAGGTGGAGATATACCGCTATGTGACCGAGGGAACCTTTGACGCATATATGTATCAGCTTTTGGAGAGTAAGCAGAAATTTATCAGCCAGATCATGACATCAAAGTCTCCCGTGCGCTGCGCCGAGGATGTGGACGATACGGCGCTGTCTTATGCGGAGATTAAGGCATTGGCAAGCGGAAATCCGAAGATTATGGAGAAGATGCAGCTTGACGCGGATGTGGCAAAACTGAAACTGCAAAAGTCTGCACACCTGTCCGAGAGGTATATGCTGGAGGATCAGCTGTTCAAGGATTTCCCGAAAGAAGTTTCCGAAGAGGAAGAACGCATTGCGGGATATGGGGCAGATATTGAAATCGCTAAGGAAAACACGCATAAGGATGACAAGGGCTTTTCCCCCATGATTGTACAAGGCAAAGAGATCACGGTCAAAGCCGAAGCGGGCAAGGCAATTCTTGCATTCTGCAAGAAGATGACCAATCCCGATCTCCGACCGCTTGGAGAATACAGGGGGTTCAAAACCGAAATCGGGTTCGACATATTCGGGCGGGAGTTCTTCATGATGCTCCGAGGGAAATTGGGACATCGCGTCACGCTCGGACAGGACGCCAACGGTATTATTACCCGTTTGGATAATGCAATCGACTCTTTTTTTACAAAGCAGTGCCACTGTAAGGAGCGGCTTGCGGAGCTGAAACAGCAGATTGAAAATGCCAAGCGGGAGGTGGCAACGCCGTTTCCGCGTGAGGAAGAACTCATGGAGAAGCTGAAACGCCTTGACGAACTCAATGCAGAACTCAACATGGACAAGCCGGAAAACGAATTGGTTGACGGTGAAAGGGACGGCGATGAAACCGCTTCCGAATCGAAAGAAAACCGCCCGGAAAATGACCGACAGGAAAGGGAACAGGATGACGACAGAGAGGGGGAATGCCGATGAAATACGGAATTGCAGTCCGCATTGTGGAAACGGGTTATGTGGAAATTGAAGCGGACTGTGAAGCCGAAGCAAAAGCAATGGCAGAGGACGCGGCACTTGACGGTCGCGTCCTTTGCCATGAGGCAGAAGTGGAGAGCGTGAAAGTTGAAAGTGTGTGTTGCTCCGAACAAAGGGATTGAAAAAATCCATATTCTGTGATATACTATTGTCAGAGAATATCAGGGCAAACGAGGCGCAGATGATGGAACAAAACGAATGGGAGAGCTTGTCTCCCGAAGAAAAAAGGGTACAACTCTATCTCAAACAGAAGGCAATGTTGGAAGCCTTTCTTGAACGGGGAGCAATCTCAAAAGCACAGTTTGATAAGAGCCTCGGAGACTTGACGGAGAAGATGGGGATGCAGAAGTATTCATCATCGGCTACAAAAGGCAAATGGTAACGGGATATCGACAAATCGGAATTTGTGGGGGATCGGTATGAAGGCACTGTATTTGATTGGCGGTACAATGGGCGTTGGCAAAACAACAATCAGCCAACAACTGAAAAAAGATTTACCCAACAGTGTTTTTCTGGACGGAGACAGGTGTTGGGATGCCGATCCGTTTAAGGTCACGGAAGAAACAAAAGAAATGGTCATGCGCAATATCTGCTTTCTGTTGAACAGCTTTCTTCGTTGCACCGCTTACGATAACATTATTTTTTGCTGGGTCATGCATGAGCAAACCATCATCGATAGCATAATCAATGAGTTAGACACAAGCGCTTGCAGAGTCATAAAAATATCCTTGATAACGGACGAAGTAAATCTGAGAAATCGGTTGTCATCCGATATTGCCCGCGGAATCCGCACTTCCGATGTCATTGACAGAAGTGTCGGAAGGATTCATATGTATCGGTTACTTGATACCGTAAAAATTGATACGAGCAGTAAGACTGTTCGTGAAATTGCTGATGAAATTTTGAAGCTTTGATTCTGACAAATTCCAATTTGTCTAACTGAATATTTATGGCACAGCCACTTAATTTTCCGAGCGAAATTAAGTGGCTTTTTCTATTTCACAAAGGAGAGAACATGAGTAACACAAAAAAGAAATACGGCGTCCGTATCAGCGTATTGGAATACGGATACTACGAGGTGGAAGCCGAATCGAAAGAAGAAGCCGAAGCTAAGGCGGAGGAAAAAATCGCGGAAGGGAATGTCTGTTGGGGAGATTTTGAGATTACAGATTCCACAGCAGAAGAAGTACGAAAAGAGAAAGTGAGGGATGTCGGTGACAGATAATGAAGAAGCCTTGAACCGAAAACTTTACGAAAAAGTCTCGGCGGAGATGGAAGCGTATGAGAACGAACTGCTTGCCATGCCGCCCGAAGAAATTCTGGAACACGCATACGCCTATGCAACGAAACAGGACATTGTTTTGGCACTTGAGGAGTACGATCTGAGCGGAAAACAGGCACAGGCGTTGCTTCAATGCGACAACGCATTGGGAGTCATTTTTGACCGTTGGGAGCATACAGAGATGGCGTATATGGATACGATCCGTGACATGATTTCCTGTACGGCAAACGAAAAACTTCGGGCTGCTTTCAAAGAAAAACTGAGACAGGGCGGGAGATAAGATGCCGCGTTATGTAACACCCGATGTGGTGGAACAGGCACGCAAGGTCGATCTTCTTTCCTACCTTCAGGCAACTGCGCCAAACGAACTTGTTCGTTGCGGTGCGGAGGAATACTGCACAAGGGAGCATGACAGTCTCAAAATTTCACACGGCAAATGGTATTGGTGGAGTCGTGGAATCGGCGGCGCGTCGGCGCTGGATTATCTCGTAAAAGGACTTGGTATGGACTTTGTTTCGGCTGTGCAAGCCGTTATGAATCAAGCGCCAGCCGTCCGAATAACGCCTCCGCCGAAGCATGAGAAGCCCACACAGCCGGCTCTCCCGCGATACACCTTTGACTGTAAAACCGTAAAGGATTACTTACAGGAAAGAGGCATTGACGGAGAGATCGTAGACAACTTTATAGAGCAAAAGCAGATAGCCGAGTCGGTGAAAACCGGAGCGGCTCTTTTCTTTGGAAAGGACAAAAACGGAAATGTACGCCAATGCTCGGAACGCGCAACAGACGGAACGCCAAACAAAAAGGACACTTACGGAAGTGACCGGAGCTATTGCTTCTTCTCCGAAGCACAGGCACCGTGTACTTCTGTCAGTGTGTTTGAAAGTGCCATTGACCTGATGTCCTTTGCAACGATTATGAAGCGCCGGGGATTGGACTTTCGGCGCTTTCATATGCTCTCACTTTCGGGTGTGTATCTGCCCGGAAAGAACGAAAAGGACTTCCGGATTCCCGCCTCGCTGGAGCGATTTCTGCGTGAGTATCCCGACACGAAAGCCATCTATCTTCACCTTGACAGTGATTACGCCGGCAGACGAGGTGCAGCCGGTTTTATTACGGTTCTTGGAGACAGATATGATGTCAGATACCTTCCGCCGAAGTTCGGAAAGGACTACAACGATTACCTGATGCACCTCATCCATCTTGAAAATCTGAAAACCGAAAGGACACAAAAGAATGAATTACGAAAAGAAAAGACCGAACCGCGATGAGCGCATGAAGCGGAAGTTTTTCAGAAATCTCTACCGTCTGTGTGCCAAGACCTGCTACTTTGACAAGGACAAAAGTCATGTGCAGTCGGTAGTGGACAGTATGGCGAAGAATAAGAAGTTCAACCCGCTCCTGTGCTGGAAGTACACGCCCGTCACCGCATGTGAGGTCGTGATGGAGGAAGCGGACTACGGTATCCGTCACAACAGCCTGTTCCCGTGCGGCGGTAAGCTGATTGCCGAGAGAACCAACGACGCTACGGAAAACTTCGGCTTCGTTTACGACAGAAATGAGCTGTGGCTGCTCAGAGATATGACCTTTGCCGTTACAAGAAGCATCACATACGGGAACTGCGAGGGAGAGCGTATGACCTACCGCTACTTTATCGGGAACGACTTGGATTGCTTCCGAAAATATTGCGAGGCGGACGACATTCTTGCCCGTGTGCGTGAGCTGATACGCGAGAATGAAAGTCAGTTTGAGGTGTGAGCATGAAGAAAAACTATAAGGTGCGTATCACCGAAACGCTCACAATGACCGTGGATGTGGAAGCTCATTCCCGCGATGAAGCGGAACAGATTGCGTCGGACAATTGGCATAATTCCGACTATATTCTTGACGCAGATAACTTTGTCGGAGTCGAGTTTGAAGCGACCGAGGAAGAACCGGTCAGGAAGAAAAATTACCGGGAGGAACGCTGAAAGGAGGAACGGGGCGGCGAGGGGTACAGGCGCGTCGCTAAGTCTTAGCAAGCACTGAATTATGGTGCTCACCCGATGGTGCTCACACCAAATTCGCTTGTGAGGGAGCTGCGCCCCCTAATACCCCCGCCGTTTCTATGATGCTATGGCATACGAGCAATATGCATTGAACCGAAAACGCCCGTACCGTGTTCATGTCTATCTGAACGAGCAGGAATACCAACGGCTCAATATCATGGTTGCGTACACTTCTCTCAGCCGTGAACAGGTCTTGCGCGACCTCATCAATGGGCTGACAATCAAGGCTGCTCCCGTTGCCGAGTACGGAGCCATTGTCCGTGAACTCAACCGCATCGGGAACAACATCAATCAGATTGCCGCCAAGCAGCACAGCCACGGATTTATGGATGAACCGATGCTCCGTGAAGCGGTCGCTTCCTTACAGCGGATGGAACGAGAATTTACACGCGCCTTTGCACAGGAGAGCTGATGGCGGTCACGGCAATCTGGAGTGTCAAGGGCAGTGTGGGAAAGGTTCTTCGCTATGTTGCGAACCCGGCAAAGACATGGAACGGACAGTATGCGGAAGCGGCAAAGTTCCACACGGTGGAGAGGGTATTGGAGTATGATGCCGACGCCATGAAAACAGAGAAGCAGTTTTATGTCACCGGTATCAACTGCTCAGATAGTCCCGCCTCCGCCGCCGAGCAGTTCCGCGCCACCAAGGAGACATGGAAGAAGCCGGGCGGCATTGTCTGCTTTCATGGGTATCAGTCCTTTGAAGCAGGCGAGGTCACGCCCGACATCGCACATGAGATCGGTGTCAAGCTGGCAAAGCAACTGTGGGGCGACCGCTTTCAGGTTGTCGTTTCCACTCATACGAATACCGGCAAGATCCACAATCACTTCTGTCTCAACAGCGTGTCGTTTACGGACGGCAAACGGTATTACGACCAGAAAGCAACCTACTACAAAATGCGTGAGGTATCGGACGATCTTTGTGAGGATTACGGACTGTCGGTGATCGAACATCCCGGACGCGGCTCCAAGCAATATAAAGCATGGCTCGGCGGCAAGGACGGCACTTCCCAGCGTGACGCAGTACGGGCGGACATTGACGCTGTACTTGAATATGCGACGAGCTTCCGGCAGTTTCAAATCGAGATTCAGAACCGGGGATATATTCTGGAATACCGCGGGAGCTTTCTTCGCATCCGACCGGACGAGGCAAAGAAATTCTTTCGCCTTGATCGGCTCGGTGACGGATATTCCGAAGATGAAATTCGGGAGCGTTGCCGTTGTAATTACGAAAACAGACCGCGCCCGGTTCGCGTGGCATTTGTTTACCAAAAGCGGGAGCGAGCAACGGGTATCATGGGGCTTTACCGCCACTATGTGTATCTCCTAAAGCACTTCCCGCATGAGGTGCGCCCGTTTGACCGGACGGCGTATGCGGCAATGCGGGATGACGCAAGAAAAATGAAACGGTACAGCGAGGAAGCCAAACTTCTTGCCGCCAATGACATCGTGACGGCAGAGGACTTGCGGCACTTCACGGAGAATATCGGAACCCGTTTCAAAGCTCTTGCGTATGAGCGTGCAAAACAGCGCAACCGCCTGCGGCGAATGCACGACAGCACCGTCATGCAGCCTACCAAGGAAATCATTTATGACCTGACCGCACAGATGGCAGAACTGCGCCGGCAGATGAAGCTGTGCGAGGACATTGCCGAGCGGTGCGGCGTGGTCGAGATGGTGGTCAATGAGATCGAGCGCGGACAAATTGCCGAAAAAAAGAAATCTGCGGAAAAGAAAAAATGCGAAAAAGGGATTGACATTTGATAGCATTTGTGCTATCATAATAATGGAACGAATGAAGCAACCCGGAGAAGAAAAGAATATGTACAGCATTGAGTTTTACGAGAAGGAAAACGGTGAGTCCGATGTATGGGACTTCCTTGAAGAACTGCGGGAAAAAGCAGCGACAAATAAGGACGCACGAATACAGTATCGTCAGATAACACTGTATATTGAACTTCTTCAAAACAACGGAACGCGGCAACCGGACAATATTACAAAGCATATAGAGGAAAACATTTGGGAGCTGCGTCCGGGGAACAATCGTGTGTTCTATTTCTATTACGAGAACAACACCTTTGTCCTGCTTCATCATTTCCGAAAAAAGACGCAGAAGACACCGCAGAGAGAAATTGAACAGGCGAAAGCAGAACGCAATGATTATTTACGCCGAAAGGAGGCTGTAAAGAAATGAAAACATGGGATGCGTATAAGGATCATGTAAAAAAGGTTGATCCGGATGCAAAACGGGACATTGAGGAAATGGAGAACATTGCCGCCATCGTCAGCAAGATGGTGGAAAAACGGAATGATCTCGGAATCACGCAAAGAGACCTTGCCGCAATGTGCGGAATTCCGCAGTCCTCGGTGGCGCGAATCGAATCGTTTCAGACAACACCGAATCTGGATACCCTGCTGAAGATCATGCAACCGCTTGGTCTGAAGCTGGTGGTTGCACAGGCAAACGAATAAGCAAAAGTCAGGGCAGCAAAAATGTTGCCCTGATTTTTTATGCCTCGGATGATTCCGGGGCTTTTTTATTACGATAAAATTTTTTATTACAATAAAAAAAGGAGAAAACAGAAAGATGAACACATCCGGAGAAGCTGCCGAGCAGGTCATGAGGATGTCGCTGGAAGGCGCGGAGATCCTCATCAAGCTCACAGGCAGCGGAGCAAAAAATGCGGCTGTTCTCTTGTATTCCATTTACAAGGAGCAGAACAAGACAAGGGGTAAGGAACGACTGACCAATATGCTTCGTTCCGGTAAGCCTTTGAAGGTGTATACCTTCAAGCGGGACAATCTTGAAAAGTTCAAGGAGGTGGCAAAGGAATACGGTATCCTCTATACCGTGCTCAAAGAGAAAGAAGATAAGGACGGCGTGTTTGATGTGCTGGTCCGCGCGGATGACGATTCCAAGCTGGCAAGAGTGATCGAGCGATTCAAGTTTTCCGGCGTCGATACGGCAGAGGTCAGAACCTCTATGCAGAAAGAGAAAGCGGAAAAGGAAGAAGCGACGCGGACCGCACCCGCCAAAGAGGAAGAATCCAAAGAGAGTGCGGAAGAGCCTGAAAAGGAGAAGGAAGCGCCTGAATCGGAGCAGGCAGAGCCGACCGTGACCGCGCAGGTCGGGGACGATGAAGAAAAGGAGACGCCGGAGAGAACTGCACCGACCAAGGAACAGAATCTCGACGACCTCGCTATTCTGACGGGTGAGAAGCCCGCAACCGAAAACCCCACTATGGCTCGGCAGGGCGCAGAGGAACCGTTGCCGGAAAGTTCGTCCATGGACGAGGGCAAAGCCGTTACGGGCAGTCCTGCTCCGGACAGAAGCGGAACGGAGCCGAACGGGAAGAAATCATTGACCATGTCGAGCCTGACAGAAACAGAACCAAAGCCCCAAGAGGGAGAATTGACATTACCGCCGAAATCGAAAGAATCCGGAGCGGACGGTTACAAAACACCGGACGGAAGGGTTGATATTTCCGATGTGATCCGTCGCAAAAAAGAAGCGAGGGCAGCGCAGGCAAAAGCGGAAAAGGGATTGCCGGCAAAAGACCTGCCGCTTCCGAAGAAAGATAAAAAGGAGAGGTAACACATTTGAAAAAGCCACGGGCTTTTTCAAACAGGAAGGTTGTGCCTTGGCGGTTTGAACAACCGCCATTCCGACAGAGTCGGAACCGACGCAGCCTTCCGCACAATTCAGAAAGGAATGGTTATAAATGAGCAATTCAGAACAAACCACGAAAGCAAAGCAGACAACGGAAAAGCCGAAGCTGACACCGGAGCAGCGGGAGGCACAGAGAAAACAGGCGCTGGACGATGCGGCTAAGAAAGCCGTGTCGAGCGTGACCAATCTCCGCGCATATCTCGCAGTCCAGAGCCGCTTTGAACGCTATTCCACGAATAACAATCTTCTGATCTTTGCCCAACGCCCTGATGCGACAAGGCTGAAAAGTCTGGAGCTTTGGAACAAGGAAAAGAAGTGGATCAGAGAGGGCGCAAAAGCGGTTGCCATCTATGAGCCGGTAAGAAAGCAGGGCAAGGACGGAAAGACCTATACCAACTTTGTCCGAAAGAATATGTTCGACATTTCCGACATCAAAGACCCGGAGCCGAATGTCCAACCGACCTATACTGTGGCGGAAGCGGTGCAGGGACTCTTTGCCCACAAAGCTGTGGATGTACGGATGATCCCGGACTATCCGAGCGACCGTCAGTTCGGTGCATTTTACGACGCAGAGGAAAACTGCGTGTATGCCAAGCGCGGTATGGGCTACGAACAGATCTTTACCGATGTCGCAGTTGCCTTGGCGCACGCGGAAATGGCAAAGGACATTGAGGGATACCTGCCTGCGGAACATCAGTTCGAAGCACGGTGCGCGGCGTATGTGCTGGCAAAGAAATACGGTGTTCCCACCAAGACGGTGGAGATTGACCGTGTGCCGGAGGAATATGGCGTGATGGACGCGGCGGCTATCCGCGAAAATCTTGCGAGGATCCATGACAGCGTGAAGAATATCAGCTCCGGAATGTATAAGGCATTGGTCAAGGAAAAGGAGCAGGAGGTGTCCCCAAAAGAGAAATCGGGTAAAGGGGGTGATGCGAGATGAGGGAGAACACCTATCAGATTGAGGTCGGGGATTATGAGCGGCGCACGCTCATCGGTATCCTTGCCGAGTGCCGCAATGAGTGCCTGAAACGGGAAACACCGACAGAGGATGTCAACAACCTGTTGGAAAAGGCGCTGGACGCACCACTGAAAAAGAAGAAAGGGAAAGACAGGGATGAAAGATAACCGAATCCTGCGGTGGTGCGCCGTAGGACTTGGACTGATCGCGGTGATATGGGTATCGGTGCTGCTTGCGCCGACAATCGGAGGTGGGCTTCCTTCTATGCTACCAAAGCTGGGGGAAGCCTTTTCCCATCCTCTGCGGCTGTCGTGGTGTGAGAAAACGCCGGCTTGTATGTTAATCCTTACGGCAATTTACGGGTTTTCGCTTCTCATCTACCACTATACGAAACCCAATTACCGCCGCCGCGTGGAACACGGCTCCGCCGAGTGGGGGGAAGCACAGAAGATCTCCAAGAAGTACAGCCAATCCCCACGGGAGATGAACAAAATCCTGACGCAGAATGTGGAGATCGGGTATGACGCGCACAAGCACCGCCGAAATCTCAATACCCTTGTAGTCGGCGGTTCGGGCGCGGGCAAAACGCGATTTTATGCCAAGCCGAATATCATGCAGGGCAATACCAGCTTTGTGGTGCTTGACCCAAAGGGAGAAATCCTGCGTGATACCGGAAAGCTGCTGGAAGCAAAGGGGTATGAAGTGAGGGTGCTTGATCTTATCAACATGGAGAAGTCCATGTGCTACAATCCGCTTCTCTATGCCGAGAGCGACAACGATGTGCAGCGGCTTGTCACGAATCTGTTCAAAGCAACAACCCCCAAGGGCAGTCAATCACAAGACCCGTTTTGGGACACAGCGGCGAGTATGTTGTTGATGGCGCTTATCTTTTATGTGAAAGCCAAGGCATACCCGAATCAGCAGACCTTTGGCAAGGTATTGGAGCTGCTTGCGGCGGGAGAGGTCAACGAGGAGGACAGCAATCAGCAGAGCATACTCGATGAAATGTTCGGCGATCTCGCGGAGGAGTATCCGGGGCATATCGCGCTGAAGTATTATACGGCTTATCGCAGCGGCGCGGCAAAAACGCTGAAATCCATTCAGATTACGCTTCAGGCAAGACTGGAGAAATTCAATCTGGAAAGCCTGAACCTGCTTTGCTCGGCAGATGAGCTTGACCTCAAAACATTGGGAACCAAAAAGGTGGCGCTGTTTGCCCTGATCCCCGACAACGACACGAGCTTTAATTTCCTTGTATCAATGCTGTATACGCAGTTGTTTCAGCAGCTGTTCTATATAGCCGATCATGTATACGGCGGAAACTTACCGATACCGGTGCATTTTCTGATGGATGAATTCAGTAATGTTTCATTGCCGGACGACTTTGACAAGATACTGTCCGTTATGCGTTCCCGCGGTGTATCGGTCAGCATTATCCTGCAAAACCTCGCGCAGCTCAAAGCTCTTTTTGAGAAGCAGTGGGAGTCCATTATCGGCAACTGTGACGAATTTGTCTATCTCGGAGGGAACGAGCAGAGCACGCACAAATATGTGTCGGAGCTGCTCGGCAAAGCCACCATCGACACGAATACCTACGGTAAAAGCGACGGTATGCGCGGAAACTTCTCCACCAACTATCAAAACACCGGGCGTGAGCTGATGACGCCGGACGAGGTGCGGCTGTTGGATAACCGGTACGCGATCCTGTTTATCCGCGGAGAACGCCCGGTCTTGGATTTCAAGTACGACCTGCTGAAACACCCGAATCTGGCACTGACCGCAGACGGAGATCGGGCAAATGCGTATGAACACGGTGTCAGAAAGCCGGAAGGAGTTCGCATTGAGGTTGTGGACATTTCGGCATACCCCGGCAAGACGGTCAAGGACTTTCCGGAAATTGATGCGTATATCGCTGACATGGAAGCCTTTGACGATGCAGACCTTGAGGTCTATCTGGAATTTTTGCAAAACGAAAGGAACAAAGAGAATGAAAAACAAAAAGAAAATGCCTCTTAAGGCAAGAAAATTTCTGAAGGTGTGGGTGACGGCAGTGCTGGTCATCTTCGTGATCGGTGCCATGGCACTGACCTGCTTTGCGGCGGAGGATGATCCGATCACGGTGGTCAACAACCTTTCCGACTTCATGTTCGGACTTGTCCGCGCAGTCGGTATGATTATGCTCGGATTTGCCGTTGTGCAGATCGGGCTATCTCTCAAGAGCCACGACCCGTCGCAGAGAGCGAACGGTTTTCTGACGCTTGCGGGTGGCGTCGTCATCACCTTTGCGAAAGAAATTCTCAATCTGATTACGGGCGGCTGACGCCCGTATGAGGAGGTGAGGGAATGAGTAACAATTGGATCGTTGAGAATATCCAAAATGCCCTCGACACCTGGAACGACAAACTGAACGAGATATGGCGGCTGCTTTCGCAGTCGCCTACCGAGTTCAAGGGCGGCACGGTGTGGAATGTCATGGTGAACATCAATGGGACGCTCAAAGCGGTTGGTTATGCGCTTTTGGTGCTGTTCTTTCTGATGGGAATCATGAAGCATTACAATTCCATGCAGGAGATCAAGCGCCCGGAACAGGCACTCAAGCTGTTTATCCGATTTGTGCTTGCGAAAGCGGCGGTCACATGGGGGCTGGATCTGATGATGGCAATGTTTACGATTGTACAGGGCATCATTTCTAAAATTATGGCTTCCTCCGGCATTGGCGGCAGAAGCGGAATCTATCTGCCGGGTGAGATGATAAAGACCATAGAGGATTGCGGCTTTTGGGAAAGCATTCCGCTGTGGGCAGTAACGCTGATCGGCAGTTTGCTGATTTGGGTGCTGTCCTTTATCCTGATTCTCACGGTGTACGGGCGGATGTTCAAGCTCTTTATGTATGCCGCAATCGCGCCGATTCCACTGTCGTCATTTGCCGGGGAGGAAACAGGCAACATCGGCAAGAGCTTTCTGAAATCCTTTGCCGGCGTATGTCTGGAGGGCGCGATCATCGTGCTTGCCTGCGTCATCTATTCGCTGTTTGCGTCAGCTCCGCCGTCTGTCAGTACCGGTGCCTCGGCAATTACACAGGTCTGGACTTATGTCGGGGAGATCGTATTCAATATGCTTGTGCTTGTCGGGACAGTGAAACTGTCGGATCAGGTTGTGAGTAAGATGCTTGGAATATAAACGGAGGGAAAATGAACAGAATTATTTGCAAAGACGCATTGGCGGCGCTGAGAGAGCTGCCGGACAGATGCGTCAATTTATGTGTAACAAGCCCGCCTTATTACGGGCTTCGGGATTACGGTGTGGACGGGCAAATCGGGACGGAGGAATCTCCGCAGGCGTATATCTGCCGTTTGGTAGAGGTGTTTCGTGAGGTCAGGCGGGTACTCACGGACGACGGGACGCTTTGGCTGAACATTGCCGACAGCTATGCCGGAAGCGGGAAGGGAATATGGAAAGGGGCATCGGAGAAAACGGACTGCAAAAACAATTACCATGCCGATACGACGGCGGCGATTCACGGAATGCCGGTTGTATGGGACGGAATCAAGGCAAAGGATATGATTGGAATTCCGTGGATGCTTGCCTTTGCGCTTCGCGCGGACGGATGGTATCTGCGTTCGGATATTATCTGGAACAAGACAAACGGTCTGCCCGAAAATGTAAAGGACAGACCGACAAAATCCTATGAACATATCTTCCTGCTTACGAAATCTCCGAGGTATTACTACGATGCCGAAGCCATTGCGGAACCGATACAGCCTTGCAGTATTGCAAGATACGAAAGAGGGCGTTCCGACCACACCAAATATAAGGGCTTCAACGGCAATCAGTCAATCAACGAAAAACGGGAACGCGGGCAGGAATGTAAGAAGCTGACGCGCAACAGGCGGGATGTCTGGAATCTCAGCACCAATTCGTATAGGATGGACGGGCATTTTGCCATGTTTCCGGAGCGATTGGTGGAGCCGTGCATCCTTGCAGGGTGTCCTGTCGGCGGAGTGGTATTGGATCCATTCTTGGGCAGCGGAACGACCGGAGCAGTTGCCAAACGGCTCGGTCGGCAGTATATCGGCATTGACCTGAACCCTGCGTATTGCCGGGCGGCAGAAGATCGGATTCGTGAAATCCCGGATAGCGGGGAACGGGAGCTTACGGGGGAGCAGAGAAACGATGGAAATTAAAATCAACAAAGAAATCAAAGAATACACCGAAACAATGTTTTTCGGCTTATCGGTGCGGCAGTTCATTTTCGCCCTGCTTGCCTGTGGTGCGGCGGTCGGCATCTACTTCGGATGCCGTTCCTTTCTGGGAACGGAAACGCTTTCATGGCTTTGCATGGTGGGAGCCGCGCCCTTTGCGGCGCTCGGTTTTATCCGATATAACGGTATGACAGCCGAGCAGTTGGTGCGGGCATGGTTTCGCTTTGAGGTGCGGATGCCGCGCAGACTGTTGTTTCGGGGTACAAATACGCTCGTAAGAGCAGAAAAGAGAGGAAACAAATGAGCCTTTTCGGACATAAACAGAGAACGGTGGAGCCGGATGTTATCCCGACCACCGTGGAACAGGTAATTCCCATCCGCGATGTATGCGAGGATGGGATTTTTCTTGTAGGGCGGAATCTTTGGTCAAAGACCTACCGTTTTACCGATGTCAATTACGCGACGGCATCCAAGGAGGATAAGGAGGGGATGTTCTTTGCCTACTCCGAAATTCTGAATACCTTTGACGCCGGAGCTATGACCAAGATTACGGTCAACAACCGCCGACTGAATCAGACCAAGTTCCGCGAAAACAATATGCTGGAGCTTCAGGGTGATTCGCTTGACAAATACCGCAACGAATATAACCGTATTCTCGCGGGTAATGCCAATCTGTCAAACGGCATTACACAGGACAAGTACCTGACGGTTACGGTAGAAAAGAAAACGGAGGAGGAAGCGCGGGCGTATTTCAACCGTATCTCTGCCGAATTTGGGGCGTTGTTCGCAAAGCTCGGTTCTAAATTTGAGGAGGTCACAGCGGAAGAAAAACTCCGTATCCTGTTTGACTTCTTTCACTACGGTGCGGAGGACGATTACCATTATGACGCGGGATTGTATACGCAGCGCGGATACAGCTTCAAGGATGCCATTGCACCGGACTGTCTGGAATTTCGTACCGACTATTTCAAAATGGACGGGCGGTACGGCAGGGTACTGTATCTGCGCGACTATGCTAATTTCATTAAGGACAGCTTTATTGCGGAACTGACCGACATCGACCGAGGTATGATCCTTTCTATCGATGCAAGCCCCATTACAACAGAAGCCGCCGTGAAATTGGGTGAGAATAAGTTGCTTTCAGTGGAAACCAACATTTCCAATTGGCAAAGAAAGCAGAACAGCAACAATAACTTTTCCGCTACCGTTCCGTATGACATGGAGCGTCAGCGTGAGGAGAGCCGTGAATTTCTCAACGATTTAGTAGCCCGCGATCAGCGTATGATTCCGGCGCTCATTACGCTGGTGCATACGGCAGATACCAAGGAGCAGCTTGACGCGGATACCGAATCCATCCGGCAGTGCGCGAGAAAGCACCTGTGTTCTCTGAATATCCTCCGCTGGCAGCAGCTTGAGGGACTGAATACGGTTTTGCCTTACGGCGCACCGAAGTTGGGTATCCGCAGAACGCTGACAACGGAATCGCTGGCGGTGTTTATGCCGTTCCGGGTGCAGGAGGTCTGTCACACGGGCGGCATTTATTTTGCCAATAATGCGATTTCAAAGAACCTGATTATGGTCAACCGCGCGGAACTGCTCAACGGCAACAGCTTCATTACCGGCGTGTCAGGCTCGGGTAAGTCGATTCTGGCAAAGCAGGAGATCATCAATCTGTTCCTGTCGGATAGGGACGCGGATATTATTATCATCGACCCGGAGCGCGAGTACGGCAAGATCATGGATGCTTTCGGGGGAGAGAACATTGAAATCTCGGCAACGAGCAAGAATCATATCAATGCAATGGACATCAATATGGACTATGCCGACGGGCAAAATCCCGTTACGCTGAAATCCGAGTATATGCTGTCCCTGTGTGAGCAGGCGGTATGCGACCTCGGACCGAAGCAAAAGTCACTTATTGACCGCTGTACGGCAAATCTGCTGAACGGATATATGCGAAGCGGCTTTTGCGGCAAGGCACCGACGCTGAAAGATTTCTATGAAGAACTCAAAGCACAGCCGGAACCCGAAGCAAAGGATATTGCGCTATCGCTGGAACTCTTTACAAGCGGCAGCCTTGATACCTTTGCGGGTGAAACCAATGTGGATACCAAGAACCGTCTGATCTGCTATGACATTCACGATCTCGGCAGAGCACTGATGCCTATCGGGATGCTTGTGGTGCTTGATAATATCCTCAACCGAATCACCGCAAACAAGGCGCGGGGCAGAAAGACTTATATCTTTATCGACGAAATCTATCTCCTTTTCAAGCATGAGTACTCGGCGAACTTTTTGTTCACGCTTTGGAAGCGTGTCCGTAAGTACGGTGCGTTCATTACGGGCATTACGCAAAATGTCGAGGATCTTCTGCAAAGCCATACGGCAAGAACCATGCTGGCAAACTCCGAACTTGTGGTCATGCTCAATCAGGCGGCGACAGACCGCGAAGAGCTGGCAAGTCTGATGGGAATTTCGGATTTGCAGATGGGATATATCACAAATGTAGACGCGGGGCATGGGCTTGTCAAGATCGGTGGAGCGCTGGTGCCTTTCGTAAACAAAGTGCCGAAGGATACAAAGCTCTATGCTTTGATGACAACCAAATTCGGTGAATCGTGATGCCGAGCATAAAGACACGCGAATCCCTCAGAACCATAAAAACCTTTGACCGGGCGAAAGCGCTCGGTCAAAAGGTTAAAAATGGGGCAGGGGAGGTAAAAGAGTACGGCGAAGAATTACAGAACACGCGCTATGAAAGTGCAAACGAATATGCCGGCAATGCGGTTGAGAATACCGAAAGGCGCACGACAAGAAATGTTGCCTATGATGCAGGTAAGATCGGGAATTGGGGACTGAAAGAAACGCGAAAGAATCTCCTGAAATGGCGCAACCGTCAGAAGAAGTTCAAAGTGAAGGTACAGCAACCGAAACAGCTTCCTGCTCCCAAGCGTCCGGCTTTACCACCTGTGAAAACAACGGCAAAAACGGTGCAGAAAGGTGTAAAGACAGCACAGCAAACAGCTAAGGCATCAGTGAAAGCCGCAAAGGTGACCGTAAAAGCCGCGCAGAGGGCGGCACAGGCGGCAAAAGTAGCGGCGAAAGCCGCCGTAAAGTTTGCAAAGGTTGCGGCAAAAGCCGTTGTTGCCGCCGTAAAAGCTACGGCAGCGGCAGTCAAGGGAATTGTTGCAGCAATTGCCGCAGGCGGTTGGATTGCCGTTGTGGTTATTCTCCTGATTTGTATGATCGGTCTTGTGGTAGGATCGGTGTTCGGCATTTTTGCTCCAAACCCGGATAACGAAAACGGTATCACGATTGTTCAGACGGTACGCGAAGCAAATGCGGAATACGAGGCACAGATTGCAGAGATAAAGAGCCGATACGACTACGATGTGTGCTTTGTAACGGGTGAGCCGTGCGAATGGAGTCTTGCAATCGCTGTATATGCCGTCGAGACAAATCGGACAGAAGATGTCGTAACCTTTGACGAGGCGAAAGCGGAAGTTTTGAAAGAGGTTTATCGCAATATGGATCGTATGGACATTCACACGGAGCAGATCACGGTGAAAGAAACGCACCTTGAAACACAGGAGGATGGAAGCGTTGTCCCGGTTGAGCAGGAGGTTGTGAAAACTTATTTGTATATTGACACGGTTTCTCTAACCGCAGAAGAAGCGGCGAACCTCTATGGCTTTGATACGAAGCAAAGGGAACAGCTTGGAGAATTGCTTTCCGATAGAAATAAAGAGATGTGGGACGCACTTTTACCGGGACTGTCATGAGTAAATCAGTTCGCGTTGATACAATATAATTATTACAAGAAAAGGAGAAATGAATATGCAAACAAAAGATTGGTTTCACGAATGGCTGGAGCACTATGTGAAACCTGCATCAAAACAAAAAACTTATATTCTGTACTGCGAGTTGACAGAGCAACATATTCTGCCGAAATTCGGGGAGATGGAACTTGAGGGTATTACGCCGTTGATTCTGCAAAGGTATATATCCGAACTGATGGAGCACGGGAATCTCCGAACAGGCGGTGGACTCTCCGCAAGTTCCGTCAATGCAATCATCACCGTAATACAAAGTTCTCTGAAGGTTGCCTACAACCTCGGATACCTTGAAGCCTATACCGCAGACAAAGTTAAACGACCACGGATTCAGGAAAAACAAATAGAATGCTTCACTCCTGCCGAACAAAAGAAGATTGAACAGGCGGTGCTGACGGATAAGCGTCCAAAGATGTTCGGCATTATCCTCTGCCTTTACACGGGATTACGAATCGGAGAGCTTCTTGCCCTGGAATGGTCGGATATAGACTTTTCCAAAGGTGAACTGACCGTCAGCAAGACCTGCCACGACGCCAAAACGGAAAACGGGTACAAGCGGATTACGGACACGCCGAAAACAACAACCTCACGCCGTGTGATTCCAATCCCCCGACAGATACTTCCGCTTTTGCGGGAGCAAAAGAAAAAGTCCCGCTCCACCTTTGTGGTGGGCGAGGACAGATTGCAGTCGGTGCGGTCTTATCAATATAGCTTCAGCCTGCTATTGAAAAAGCTCGGCATTCCGCATCGCGGGTTTCACGCGCTACGCCATACCTTTGCGACAAGGGCGCTGGAATGCGGCATGGATGTCAAAACGTTGTCCGAAATTCTCGGGCACAAGAATCCGGTGGTTACGCTGAACCGATATGCACACAGTTTGATGCCTCACAAACATGAGGCCATGAACCGGTTGGGCAAGTTTTTTTAATACCATCTATTGCCGTATTAGGTGGTCGGAAACATAGAAATTATACTATAAACGCTGTGTAAAGTCAACATAACGAATTTTGTTACTTATAAAATTGAGATGATTTTTTCTTTTTTCACTGTTTAGATGAACTAAACATCGAATTTGTATCACCTAATACGGCAATAGGTGAAATGAAAAATGGGAAAAATATCATCTGTGAATAGGAGTAACGTATGAAATATACTTTTGATTATTCGGGCGAATTCAACGAATCAATAAAGCTGTTTGATACAGAAACAGACGAGATACAAATAGAATATCCTTTTATCTTGGCTGATGCCAAACAACAGTTACCGATATTAAATGTTGAAAAACTGAAACTATTCGACGAAATATTCAGGTTGTTGAATTGTGCGGCTCGGGTTCATGGTGCGACTATAGATGTCTTGATTGATGAAAATGAATTTGTCGGAATGATAAGGCTAAAGTGTGCAGAGTTCGATGTAATTTTAGGGGATGAGGATGTTATCAGGCGCGCTTTGGTTTTTGCACTAAAAAAATCCGATACAGTAGTAGTACAAAGTGTTGAGGGCAAAGTTGCAGTGACCATTACGGTAAGCCTAAAAAAATATTTGACGAACTAAAGGGGATATGATATAATGTAGAAAAAATGGCGGAGGTGATTTGACATGTTAGCAATTATTATGGCAATCGAAGATGAAGAGGACAGATTGTTTGTCGAAAGGATCTTCAATAAATACTCCAAAAATATGTATTTGATAGCTGCAAATATTCTAAACAATCATGATGATGCGGAAGATTGCGTTCAGGATACATTCGTAAAAATTATTGACAAGCTGGATTGCTTTAAAAATGTGCAGCAAGAGGATAGCCTTATAAAATTGATTGTGATTGCATGTCGGAATACTGCTTTTGACAAATATGAGAAAAATAAGCGAAGGGCGAATTTACAGTTTTCTCAAACCGTATATGACGAGGACGGTGAGTCGTCGATAGCTGACATTCCTGATCGATCTGCCGATGTAGACCGGATCGTAATGAATAGTTACGTTTGCGCTTATGTAAAGGAGTTGATCAACAAGTTGGATTACAAATACAGAGATGAGATTACGCTGAAAAGCATGGGATACAACTATGAACAGATTTTTTGTATAATAGGCATATCTCAAGCATTGGTCCGCAAGCGATATTCGAGGGCGAGGGCAATGATTTTAGATATGGGAGGTGAAATGCTTTATGAATACAGAGATTAACGATAAACTTGATTTACTGATTGCTTTTTCAGCTAACGACTGTGGGAATGATGATGTTGAGATGTTCAGAAACCTTGATACATCCGGCGTTATATTAAGCGATGATTTTTATGCCAGACAACGACGGCTGATTAACAGATACAAACGCAAACCAACATTGACCTTGTTCAGGAAATGCCTTGTGCGCGTTGCGGTTGCTTTGATGGCGATTATGTCCATCGGCTTCTTGACTGCTATGGCGATTCCTAATGTTCGCAACGCGATATTTGATGCTGTCGTTGAATGGTATGAAAATTATATTTCAGTGCGATTTGAGCCAAATTACGGTGAGAATACTGATAAAACCGATACATCGCCGGTGATTCCCGGTACCGATAATCACGAAAGCTCGGATATTGCTATCACGCCTCCAACAAAAATTGAAAAAGTGATGAAGCCGATGTATGTTCCGAATGGTGTGGAGGAGGACATTGTTGCAAATAACAAGACCGTTGCGATAATAGACTATTACTTGGGGGATGATTTGATTTTATCATTTACACAAACGTTGTACAATAACAGAGATATGCTTTATGATAATAAAGTAAGCACATCTTACGATATTGATATAAATGGATACAATGCACTTGCGCTTGAACTCGAGGGTGAATCAAACAATAAAGCAATTATTTGGACGGACGGAGTTTATTATTACTACATTCATTCAATCTTACTTGATTTTGATGAGCTTACGAGAGTTGCCGCAAGTGTAGAATAGAAAATATTTGAAAAAAGTCGAGAATTGTTGTCACAATTCTCGACTTTGTCCGTTATATAGAACAACAATACTTTGTTATGGAGGAAATTGTTATGATGAAAAAAATTATTAAGAAGGTTGTTCCCGTATGCCTTGCTGCTATATTAGTGTGCAGCTTCTCAGTGTATTTGTTTGCCACAAGTGTAAGTGCAGCTACCATGAGATGGTCAAGCATTTTTTCAATTGATTTGGTTATGGGGTTTGATGGCAATGAGGGCACCGTAACCGGAATAGCCACTAAACAATCTGCTGCTTCGAAAATTGAGGGAACTGTATATGTCTATAAGCTTGTTGGTGATGACTGGATTTATGTGGATGAATGGTACAACAGTAAAACTCGGGGCACCCTTGCTGTAGAGGGTACGTTCTATTGCGAGAGCGGAGTTACATACAAAGCAGTGTTCGTTGTTACCGCTTATACAGGAACAACTCCGGAAACCGAGACCGTTGAAGATATTAGGCAATGCCCTTGACGTAGTATTTATATCAGCTTAGGATAGAGAATGAATAAAAGTACAATAGCCGTACCATTACGGCGAAGAGCCGCAACCTTAAAAAGCAAATTCACAGAGCTTCAGACTCACATTTGCGACAATAATGAACCACGATTCGAAAATTACCTGTATAATAAATGTTGTACGCTAAATTTTGATTGCATTTTTGAATGACAGACCACAGCGAAATCATGCGACTGTCATCGAAAGGAAACAGTCAAAGGCAGATCGCAGCGAGTGTTTTGGCTCGCATCACACTGTTCGTGAAGTACTGACAACCGAAGAACCAAAAGTCATAGAATTATCGATTAACGATTCCGTCACCAACGAGATGCTGTAAAGCATCCAATTCCCATATAAGTATACGGCGCTATCTGCATATCTGAAACTGGGCTACGAGTATATTTGCAAAGTCTCACGTTACAATGACACTCCTATAGGAAGAATGCAGCAAAGGCGTATTGCTACTGGAAAGAAGCCATATATGACCAAGCAATCTGAATATAGATACAGTCGTTGGGCAAAAGTCACTAAAGCTACAATGCGTATTCATTACAAGCCGAAGACGCAACGAAAATCGACCGAGCAGGACAAACGTATCAATATTACGATTCGGTAACGGATGGAGTAACACAAACATATTTGTTTGTTGCCATCCTTCCATGCAGTTGTGATGCCTGCGCAGAAACCTTGTGGGAATATGAAGCAGGAAAGCAAGCTTCTATGCCATGCTCATGCATATTCTTGCTTCGGCGGAGTTACGCGACTCTTGATCATGGACAAACTCAAAACTGACATTGTTCCAATACAAAATACGAAGTTGTATTGAACCAAAGTTACTGTGAAATGTCCGAAGAAGTTTATGAGATTCGTACATAACGCAAAGTTTTCGCCGCTGAATGTCGCAGTTGATGGTTTTTAGGTCAGGTATTTTGATAAGGCGTAGCTTCTGCGTTTTGTCACCTGCAAATACATTAACAATGTTCACCACATCATTCTCCGTCAAGTTTTGAGTAACGGAAAGACATTTTTTGCTTGTGCTCTTGGAAATGCGGCGCGTTGCAAATTCAAGACGGTTTGCAATGCAAGAGTATTTGAACTGTTGGATGGATTGAGCATGGCCAAGGCGTGTGGAGAATTGCAGAGGTTGATAGTTAAATGCAGACAGGTTTGATCTGCTTAATTTGACGAGTGGATGATGCGCTGTTTTACACCTGTTGAATTCTGCAGTCTGCTTGAATTTGTAGAGGTCACGGTACGGTTCTACCATATTCTGCACGTAGTTTGACGTTGTCGGCTTGTACCAAAGAATTGATTCCGACCAAAGTAATGCAAACCAGATTTCTGAAACGATTATTGGTATTGTACATAACGCATATGACATATTGATTGATGGCGATAAATACAGCGAGTATAGTTGCTGAAGAATAAATACAGCGAATGAATTGGGGCACTGGTCCAAATCTCGAGGTTTAATGTTTTTAAGGCTTCCGGAAAGAGTGGTAATATATGCTAAAAGCAAAAAAGAGTAATCCTTATGCGTTGACCCATAGCATTACTCTTCCCAAAGTCAAAGATTTGTTTAACCACATTTATTGTACTCGTGTCGGTTCACATCGTTGCACTATCTTGAAGCCATATTATGTTGCCGTGATTAATATTTTAATGCCGTATATCCACAAAGTAAGGTGGCGGCAAAAGCTCTGTTCAGGCGCGTTGGTGTGTGTTGGGGAAACATGTTAAAAAATCAGTTAACACAAAATTGCCGACAACTTGTATAATGCACTTAATGAAAAAGGCTTTATAATAAATATATTTGTGGATTTATGTAAAATAAAAATTATAAAATCAAATGAGAGGGTGATACTTTGAATTTGAAAGAGTTGTTGTTAAGGCAAAAACATAATGAGAAAATTGCAATTAGTTGTGCTTCGAAGAGTATTACATATGAAGCATGGAATATTGAATCGCAAAAAATTTCTTTGCAAATCAATGAGAATATTCAAACCTGTTCTAAATGTATAGCTGTTTTTTTACCTAATTCTATAGATTATGCAGTTGCTTTTTATGGAATTTTATTCTCCAATAAAATTGTTATTCCAATTGATATTAGATCTAAACCTTCAGAAATAAGAACAATTATAGAGTACTGTGAAGTGGACTGCATAATAACCTCTGACAATTACATAAATGAGTTAAAGGCTATGTCTGAAAGCTATGCTTATAGATTGATGATATATTGCATTGAAAATCATAGATTTATAATTTTTAATCAAGATAAGCCATGCATAGATAAAACAAATATAAACGATATCGATGATGTGGCGATTATGCTACATACCTCTGGTACAACTAGCAACCCTAAAAGGGTTATGCTTACACATAACAATTTGATTTGTAATGTTGAATCAAATATCGAATCGTTGATGCTATCTGAGGATGATCGTACATTGATTGTTTTACCCATGTGTTTTGGGTATTGCAATACGGCACAATTTTTGACGCATGTTTATCTGGGCGCTTCTATGGTTATTTATTCAGGAATGTTTATGCCAAGTAAATTTTTTGAAACATTGCAAAATCAAAAAATAACAAATTGCACGGTAGTTCCAACAATGCTGCTTATGATACTTGAGTATAGGTATAAAGAAAATTATGATATAAATATGTTGAAATATATATGTTTTGGTGGCAGTAAGATGCCGGAACACAAATTGAAACTTCTGATTAATACTTTTAAAAATGTCGGATTTGTTCACACCTATGGTCAGACAGAAGCATCTCCTAGAGTAACAATGCTGGGTCCTCAATTTGCATTGTCTAAAATTGGCTCTGTGGGAAAGCCTATTCCAAGAGTGGAAGTAAAGGTGGTTGATAGTACTAATAACGAAGTTTTGCAATGTGTTATAGGTGAGATAATGGTGTCAGGCGAAAATGTAATGAAAGGATATTTCAAAAGACCGGATTTGAATGAAAAAATTATTGAGAATGGGTGGCTCCATACGGGCGATTTGGGATATTTTGATAGCGATGGCTTTTTATATATTGTTGGACGAAAAAAGAACATGATAATTTCCGGAGGAATAAATATCTATCCAGAAGAAATTGAGGAAGTTATAATGAATCATCCAAATGTAAAAGATGTTTGTGTAATATCTGAACAACACGAACTCTTAGGCGAAATGCCAATTGCAAGAGTCGTGTTGCGGGAGAATGTTTTTACTGATTTATCAAATTTTTGTAGAAAAAGGTTGGCTGATTATAAGATTCCATTTAGATTTGACTTTGTTGATAAAATCGACAAAACATATAATGGTAAGGTTAAAAGATATGAGGAGTGATATTTTGAAAGATTATGATGTAAAATAAAAAATATAATTTCACGATGTGGGACAGATATAGAAATCTCAAAAATAAATGAAGAAACAAACTTGATTAATGATTTGTCATTTTCTTCTGTTGGGATCATACAACTAATAGTGGAAATAGAGAGTGAATTTGGAATTGAAATACCTGATGATCGCTTAAATATGGAGGAAATTTCAAGTTATAAGTTGTTAAAATCTATAGTACAGACGGAATTGGAAAGAAAAGATGAATATTGATGTTTCTGACTTGGTTGTAATTATTACCGGATCATCACGCGGAATAGGGCGAGGTCTTGCCGAAAAATTCGCAAAAGAGAATTCTAAAGTAATTATAAATTACTTTAAAAGTGAAAAACAGGCGCACATGCTTCATAATGATATATGTAAATATAATGAGAATTGTATCTGCATAGCAGCAAATGTTACAAATACAAAAGAAGTGGAAGCTTTATGTGAAAAAGCTGTAAGTACTTTTGGTAAGATTGATGTATTGATTAATAATGCAGGGATTTGCATAGACTCTCCGGTTACAGAAATGACAGATTTGGCTTGGAAGCAAGTTATTGATATTAACTTAACAGGGGCTTTTATAACAAGCAAAATCATATCGAGACAAATGATACGCCAAGGCTATGGAAAAATAATCAACATCGCGTCATTAAAGGGAGAGACTGGTGGAATTCACCAAGCTAATTATACAGCATCTAAAGCGGGAATGATCGGTTTGACGAAAGTCTTAGCAAAAGAACTGGGTGTTTATAATATTGCTGTTAATGCGGTTTGCCCAGGATTTGTTCTGACCGACTTGAATAGAGATAATGTCAATAAGATAAAGAATGCCAATTCTCAGAGCGTGTTAAAAAAAGATTGCTCTATTGATGATCTTGCGAATTTCATTATATACATGTCGTCTAATATGATGAACGGTGTGAGTGGACGAGTTTTTAACCTGGATTCTAGGATTAATTAGTAATTCGATAAAAATTAACTGTTATAAAAAACAACTGCGTTGAAGGAAGATAATTATGGAATCAAAAAATGATGTCATTATTGGCGATTTGATAAAATCGTGGCAGAGCGGAAAATGTGTTAATATAACATTATGCATGACAGAAGATTGCAATATGGCGTGCAAATATTGTTATATGGTGAATAAAAACAATAAGCGTAGCATGACATACGAAATGGCGAAGAAAATTGTCGATTTTGTTATGACAAACGAAAAATATACAAAGAACGATGCTGTGGTGTTTGACTTTATAGGAGGAGAACCGCTACTGAAAATTGATGTTATTGATAGAATATGCGATTATATTGTGGTTTATATGTACAAGAATGGTCATAAATGGTTTGAAAAATATAGGTTTATGATAACTACAAACGGTTTATTGTATAGTGATCCGCTTGTTCAGAAGTTCATAAACAAACATATAGGTCATATTTCTTTAACAATTAGTATTGATGGTACAAAAGAAAAACAAAATATTTCTAGGGTTAAGAGAGATGGCTCGGGGACATATGATGATGTTGTCAAAAATGTTCCATTGTGGCTAAAACAATTTCCAACTGCATTTGCTAAATCAACATTTACGCATAATGACCTGCCTTTCTTAAAAGATAGTATAGCGCATTTATGGTCTTTGGGAATAAAAAATGTAATGGCGAATATTGTATACGAAAATGTGTGGGAAGAAGGGGACGATCAGATATTTGAAGAACAGTTGAATATGTTAGCCGATTATATTATAGATAATGACTTGTGGGATAAATATTCGGTCAGGTTTTTCAATCCGAATGTAGGGTTGCCGCTTAGTACGATCAATAAAGAGCGAAATGTTTGTGGTGCCGGAGTGAAAACCGTTGCTTTTGATTGTGATGGCAATATTTTTCCGTGTATAAGATTTTTAGACTTTTGCATGAATGGCGAAAAAAGCAAGTGCATAGGAAATATAAATACTGGAATTAATTTTAATGAGCTGAAAGCCTTTTCCTCCCTTACAGTAAAAAGTTGTTCAAATTCTGAATGTCTTGAATGTGATGTTTCTCAATCATGTGATTTTTGTACTGCGTTTAATTATATATCGTCTAAAAACCATACGATCTTTGAAAGAACTACTTTTAATTGTAAAATGCATAAAGCTAATGTACGCGCAAATAATCGTATATGGTATAAATATAGCCAATTAACAAAATCTACTTCTCCCAGAACTAAGATAAAATTAGCATGCGGTGATAGCAATACATTAAAGTATCTAAAAATATTATTGTCAGATGCTCAGCCGCCACATTGCGCATATGCAAATAATTTATCTGAAAATTTTAAGATGGGTGAAGATATAATAGATAGGGCAATAGATTTTTGCTATAAGCATTTTTTAATTCCAATCTTTATTGGTGATAAAAAAATTGACATAGATGAAAATGACAATATATTGTTTAGAATATCTAGTGGCAAGTATTTAAGTCGGAAAGATGTTTATATTTTTGATCCCGAAAAAGAAAATGATAATGTGACAGCTCAAAATGCGATTATTGTTGTTAACAAAAGCAATATTAAGAGATTATTTAATGCTATACTGTTATTATCCACGCAAGTGAATAGAATAAATATTTTTATTCAAGATTTGGACGAATGGTAAGAACATGATGTCGATAATTATT
>ENA-UOJS01000364-UOJS01000364.1-human-gut-metagenome-genome-assembly--contig:-C74-NODE-364-length-49323-cov-18.593610_pt1 | contig 49323 bp, 45 predicted proteins | sample MGYA00242355_ERZ723902 | MGnify/ENA metagenome assembly ERZ723902
CCCTGATGAATCTCGATCTGCCAGAAGATGAGCAAGCCGCCAACGATATGCGGCAACTTTATCTTTCGTGCCCTCCGGCTGCCAGAAAAGTGCTGTTAAATTCGACCCGTGCGTTGGCCGATGAGCTAAAAGAGATGGTGCAGACGGCCGGGGTTGATCCAGATGAACATTTAGAGGATAAGTAAGCCGGTGGAGGAATAAAAATCCCCCACCGGCTTTCTTTTGCCGCTATGCGGCGGTCAGATTATCGGGCCGTGTCCAGCAACCGCGCCAGCTTCTTCAGCCCGCGCCGGATGCTCTCCCACACGCGGCGGCGGTCAGCACCCTCGATCCGGGCGATCTCGGCCACCGTCATGCCCAGGTAAAACCGGGCGTAGATACGCCGGGCCTGGACGGCGGTCAGCTGCATCAGCGCGGCGTACACTTCCTCCCGCAGCTGCTTCTGCTCCAGGATTTCCTCCGGGGTGAGCGGCCGGTTGAGGGCATCGTTTTCAATGCCATCCTCCCGGTTCAGAGAGTAGTGGGCCTTGTGCCGGTACATCCGGCGCTCATAGGCGGCATCGTCCTGCTCCTGGCCCCGGATCACGGCCAGGACTTCCTCGGCCACGTCCACAAAGACATCGGTTTTATACACATCGGGATACAGCTCCCGAAGATTGATCTTCTGCATTATGTACCTCCATTTCGATTCACGGGTTGACGGGTGAACCGAAATGAAGGCGGTGAGCGACACCTTTCGGGGAAATTCCCGAAAAAACGACAAGCAAAAGCGCCAGCATCCGAAGAACGGCGGCTGGCGCTGCTAAAAGAGGACTTATGACGCTTATGGACCAGCCACGATAGTGCCTGTTCATAAGCAGATGGGGGCCGATTGACGGTCAGGCTTTTTTTGACAGGTAAATTCCTGCCGAATTATGTCGAAGCAGTCTTTGCTTCACGGCGGCTCCCTCCTAAAGCCGCCGTCACCATTGAAACAGGGTCGTCACTCTTTGGGCATAAGGAACGGCGGCCTTGATTTTGTCAAAGCCGCCGTAAGTGTGTTTAGGGCATGGCGATTGCCTGCTGAACGACGGCTTTTTTTCTTTTGCCGTCGTCCGGCAGATAGATCGCATATATCTATCAGTTATGATTGGTCTTGCAAGATGCTTTGTGCCTCATCCTCGCTTATGTAGCCGTATTGAACCATTCTCTGTACGACATACTCTTGACGCTGTTCCGCCAGCTCTGGGTTGGCTGTCAGCGAATAAACTGAGGGCGCATTGGGAATCCCCGCCAAGAGAGTACATTCATAATCCGTCATATCAATAGGGGCTTTCCCAAAATATCCTTGGCTTGCATCGTAAATACAGTAGTAGCCGTCTCCAAAATAGATAGAATTGACATACAACTCTAAAATCTCATCTTTTGTATAGGTATTTTCCAAGCGGAATGCCATAAACATCTCAGCGATCTTGCGGATGAAACTTTTTTCCTGAGTAAAATACAGATTTTTGGCAAGTTGCTGTGTTATGGTGCTGCCGCCCTCACGCAGGCTCCAAGAGGTCAGATTGTTCCAGGCAGCTCGTCCTATGGCAATCAGGTCAATTCCAAAATGCTGTTCAAAACGGTGATCTTCCACTGCCACAACGGCGTCCAAATAAATCTCTGGGATTTCAGCAAGGGTCGTATAATCGGGATCAGCTTGAATCTCGGCAACTTTTTCCTCAAGAGGTTGCTCGGCAAGTGCACCACGGTACATTTTATAACCAAATCCGCCCAAAACACCGCCAACAACGAGCATCGTAAGCATCGCCAGCGCGAAGGAACGAATTAGGAACTTTCTTATTCTTTTCATGCTGCACCTGCCTTTCCGTTTGAAGTAGCGCCTATATAGGCTCCCGTTTACGAATTGCCGCCGTATTGTTCCTGCACGGCGGCGGGCATTTCATCAAATTGCACTTCTGCCCAGGTAACGACACCACGGAAAGGGGCTACCTTCAGGCATAAGTAGGCATCGTCAGTGAGAATCCGGCTCGTTTCAAAGTTCAGTTCTTTTTCGGCCCCGGTTTCATCGTAGGCGCTTAATGTGTAGCGATAATTCATCGCTCCGTGTGGTGCGATCTCGGTTACACAGTCGTTGTCAATTTGCGTGTAGTAATCGGCGCTTTTCTGCGTGGCAAGAAAAGCAACCGCGATAAACGCTACTACCAGGATAGCTATAACAGCAATGATGATTGTTTTTTTCTTTGCGCTCATAATGTGTACTCCTTACTCAATTTCGATGGATACGGTTCCTTCTGCCTGGTCGCCCCACACACCGATATAAGTGCTTGTGCCATCTACTTCTATTGTGCCATCGTACTCACCGCTCTCCGAGAGAAGAATCGTCGGATCATCTGCTCCTGAGCGAAGAAAAACCGCTGCCTCGCCGTTTTCAAGCGAAAGAGAACAGGTGATGTGGATCGTACTACCCGCTTCGCGCTCCAGGGTAGTACCACCAAACAAAATCTCTGTACCTGTCAAATTGGAATACGTTGCTTCATAGGACCCCGTGTAATCATCTGCACCGTTCTCCTTGTGGCCTTGCAGTTTACTTTGGGGCGTCAGCGCAGCAGTCCCCGCATCATCAACAAGTTTCCCAAAGGCTTCCAAGATGCTGTCTTTTGCCTGACCGTCGTCAGCTTCGGATAAATCACCAAGAGCCTGATCAGCTCCATCCGCCAATCCGTTCAGTACAATATCCGTGCCATCCGTCAATCCATTCAACACGGCATCCGTACCGTCTGCCAACGACTGCATGACCGTTGAGCATCCAGACAGGCTGACGACACAAAGAAGCGCGCAAAGAAAAACGCAGATTTTACCTTTATAGTTTGATTTTCGCATGAACTCTCTCCTTTCGTCAGGCGCGACGCCTGCCGCGACCCTTTTTGACTTTTTTCTTTTTCGTATTGCCCGCTTTTTTGCTGGGGCGGGAAAGCAGTAAAATCGCCATCGTCAGAACCAGCACCGCCGCTATGCCTGCTACTGCCAACAAAACGCTGGGAGCCTGCGTAGCGCCATTGTATTCCTGCATATCAAAACCGGCGAGGATCAATGCCGCCGAAAACGGATAAGCAGAGAGCAGGAAGCCGCTCTTGAAGAACAAGATGCAATACCCCAGGAAGAATGTCAGAAGCGACCCACCCAGGTAGGCTCCCCGCATCTGTCCAAAAATCAGGATCATCGGCATACAGACCAGGCTGGTATTGAAAGCGGCCGCGACCACCTGCGCGCCCTGCCGTAGCAGAACATCAGCAGAGAATCCATCCAGACCGGCGAGTGTGCCCGTCAGAACCGTTATGGCTACACTATAAATTCCAAACAGAATCGACAGGAAAATCGTGACGATTAGTTTCCCGCCCAGCAGCTTCGGGTAGGATACCGGCACGGTCAACAGATTTTTCATGGTGTCATTTGTGTTCTCACGGTCAATCAGCCAGCCGCCGATCATCACAAGCGAGATCGGCAGGAAAATCTGCGTGTTTCCCCAAATGACATTGGCAAACAGTTTGACAAAATCAAAGTTCTGGTCCCGCATTTCCGGGTTGATAATCAGCTGGGTGCCATATTGCACGACAGGACACAGTGCCAGAGCCACAATACCAACCAGCAGGATCTGGCAGCGTCGCAGCTTGCGCCATTCCCCTTTTAGAATACTCCACATGACTTTACACCTCCTTAACAGCTCTGGCGCTTATAGACCAGTGCGATCAATGTCAGGAATACTGCCGACTCCAGGATAACGACCAGGAACGCTTGGGGCGTTGTCACAAAGTAAGGACTGATCCGCTCCATCAATTCCGTCATCTGTGCGCCGGATGTGTCCAGATACTGAAAGAACCAGCGGAAGGTCAGCGGTCCGGGTAACAGCGTACCTGGATTGAACCCAAACGGCTGCATGATGAAATAGTCGTTGGTGCCAAAAATATAATTGACCGCCGTGTAGAAGAACGTGATAATTACGGAGATAATGTAACTGCGGTTCAAAAGCACCACCAGGAGGACACAGGGCAGCGCCCCGGCCCACATCATGATCCCTTGTCCGATGCCTACAAAAAACAGTTCCCAAAAGCCGACCGGCTCCAGCCCGGAGGCCAGCACAATCGCCAGATTGACCAGGCCGCCGACAGCCATAAACGCAATGGAAAACAGAAATAGCAGCGTCATCTTTGCCAGGGCCAGCGCGGGTTTGCTCACAGGAACGGTCATGAGATTCTTTAAGGTGTCGTTATCCTGTTCTTCAAAGAGCAGATTCGATGCCAGCACTACTACGGCAGGCATCAGGAGCAGATAGGCGCTCAACTGAAACAGAGTAGACATCAGGCGGTCCACCGCTTCCGCGCCACTTGAAAATTCCTGCATCTCCGGCAGAAACAGCGCACACCCCAGGGGAATCAAAGCCGAAATGGCCGCAGCCGCAAAGAACAGGGGCTTTCGTTTCAGCTTGGCAAACTCACAGCGCAAAAGTTTAAGCAATGCCCTCACCCCCTGTAACCTGCTTGAAGTAATCTTCCAGGGTGTCCTCATAGAGATGGGCGTCGGACACAGACAGCCCTGCGTCTACAAACAGCCGGACCGCCGCGCCAGTGTCCAACCGAAGGTCTCGGACCGTCAGCTCATTGGCACTATCCACCTGGACATTCTGAATGCCAAGTTTGCTCTGAAGCAAGTTAGCAGCCAGCGCCGCATTGGAAACAGTAAAGCGGAAATATTTCCCGTTCTTTGCTTCCAGCTCCTTAAGGCTTTCTTCTTCCAGCAATACGCCGTGGTCAATGATTCCAATGTCATCGGCAAGCAGGGAGATCTCCGACAGGATATGGCTGGAGATCAAGATGGTTTTCCCGGTGGCGTCGCACAGTTCCCGGATGAAACCGCGCACCTCTGCAATACCGATAGGGTCAAGGCCATTGATCGGCTCATCCAAAATCAGCAGTTCCGGGTTGTGCATGACAGCCAGTGCGATGGCAAGACGCTGCTTCATGCCCAGCGAATACTGGGAAAACAGCTTTTTGTCCCGGTACGGAAGGTTGACAACCTCCAACGCGCCTTTGATGTATTTGGGGCTTTTGAGTCCCCGCAAATCGGCAAAAATCCGAAGATTTTCTGTTCCCGTCAGGTTCGGATAAAACCCAGGCGACTCGATCAGAGAACCAATACGAGGCAGGATGTTTTTTTCGTTGCCGCGAAGCGGTTTGCCGAAAATCTTCACATCGCCGGAAGATGGAGCGGTAAGACCCAGCAACATCCGCATGGTGGTGGTTTTCCCGGCTCCGTTACGGCCCAGCAGGCCGTAGATACGCCCTTTTCTCACATGGATGGACAGATTGGATACACTGTTCTGTTCCCCGTATGTTTTGGTAAGGCCACGGGTTTCGATAACATAATCGCTCATGTGCGAATACCTCCTTTTCGTGATGATTTAAGCATACCATCCCAACCTTGAGATAACGCTGAGCCAACCTTGAATTATCTCTGAGATTTTAGACACAGAATAGGCATCCGACTTCCTTTGCGTTATAATGTAAATAAAGATAGGTGGTGAAATTTGCTTATGACAAATCACAAAATACTGCTGGTTGATGATGACCGTGATGTATTGGAGATGCTGCTCTCAATCTTCCGGCGGGCTGGATATACAAATCTAATAACCGCCGCATCTGGCGCTGAGGCATTACGGATATGGCAGAGAGAGCAGCCAAGTATGATCGTGTTGGATGTGATGATGCCGGACATGGATGGCTTCTCAGTTTTGAAAGAAATACGGCGCACAAGCCGGGTTCCCGTTCTGATGCTGACCGCTCGTGGTGAAGCGGAGGATCGCATCGAGGGGTTAGAGATCGGCGCAGACGACTATCTCGCCAAGCCCTTCTTACCCAAAGAATTACTGCTCAGGGTCGGCGCAATCTTAAACCGCGCTTACCCAAAGCAAAATGAAATGGTGGAACTTGCCGAAGCCACCGTGGATATGGCTAACGCAGAAGTTTGGAAAAACGGAGAGAAACAAACATTGACTGCCAAAGAGATGCAGCTTTTTGAAAAGCTGTATCAAAACGCAGGGCGGATCGTTACCACGGGTATCCTGTGCGAGACGATATGCGGGGAATTTTGGCAAGGGTATGAAAGCACCCTTTCCACCCATATCCGACACTTACGGGAGAAAATCGAGGAAAACCCGTCGAAGCCTGTTTCCCTTGTCACGGTTAAAGGGCTTGGCTATCGCCTCAATCTCAAGGAGGTGTCGCCATGAACGCCGTGCAGCGATTTTTCCGCCGCTATATTCTTTCCACGGTCGGGATCGTACTTTTATTTTTTGCCGTCAACATCGCTTTGCTCTTCGTAATCATCATTGCAGGGGGCATGAGTGGGGCTGATACCTCTTTTTCCGTCCGTGATTTCTCGGACCATGTAGTGCTGCAGGATGGGAAATGGGTCGCAGATGATACTGCCCTTTCCATGCTGCAAGAACAATCTGCCTGGGCAATGCTCCTAAATGAAGATGGCGATGTCATCTGGCAGCAGAGCCTGCCAGAAAAGCTGCCGCGTTCTTATACCAGTACAGAGGTGGCTTCTTTCAGCCGTTGGTATCTGGAGGACTATCCAGTTAAAATATGGACGCGTGCGGATGGCAAGCTCATGGTTGTAGGCTATCAGCCCGGAACGCTGGTAAAATATTATTTTTCTCTGGAATGGCCCTACATGGGGGTTTTACTTGGTGGAATTGCAGCGGTTTTTATCATCAATCTGTTGCTCATTATTTTCCTGATTTTGCGAAATACGCGGAAAGTCGAAAAAGCGATGACGCCCATTCTGCAAGGCATTCAAAATTTAAGTCACGGAAAAGCTTTGCATCTGGAAGAACAAGGGGAGCTGGCTGAGATCAACGCCGGACTGAACCGGGCCGCAGGTTATATGAAGAAGAAGGACAACACAAGAGCGGAGTGGATTCGCGGCGTATCTCACGACATCCGCACACCGCTTTCGATGGTGCTTGGGTATGCCAGCGAGCTGGAAGATGACTGCGACCTTCCACCGAACGCAAGAAAGCAAGCAGGAATTATTCGCCGGGAAAGCGAAAAGATGAAACGGCTGATCGATGATTTGAACCTGACTACCAAGCTGGAATATGCGCTCCAGCCCGTTCACTTCAAAGATGTTGATTGGGTAGAGACCAGCCGCCAGGCTGTCAGTGAAGTGCTGAATAGCGGTCTGGACAGTCGATATGAAATCGTATTTGCCGAGATGCAGCCAGGACGCTCGATCCACCTTTTGGGGGACGATGGACTGCTGCGGCGTATGCTGGACAATTTGATCCGCAACAGCATCACCCACAACCCGCATGGGTGCAGAATTTCCGTTTCTGTCGGAGAAGAAAACGGGCGTTGCCTTTGCACAGTTTCTGACGATGGCATAGGGATCGAGCCGGAACGTCTGAAAGTATTAAATCGCGGAGACGACATTACCAGTACCCAAGGCAGCGATGAAAAAAACGAGCATGGTCTTGGCTTAAAGCTAGTGATGCAGATCGTAAAAGCTCATCGCGGAACCGTTTCTTTTTCCGGCAGCACCCCACATGGGTTGGAAGTCAGAATCTCTCTGCCGACCCAGCCACTTATTTCATAAATCTCGGCAATATAGAACAAAACCCCGAAAGGAAAACAGATGAGCCAATATCTTGAAGCACTGCGGCAGGCGATGGTCATTTACCCGATGATCGTCGTCCTGTTTACGGTGCCATACATCGCATGGAGTTATCATAAATATGGATCGGTCCTCAGTTTACGGGTTCTGATCGTGTACAGCTTTCTTCTGTACCTTCTCTGCGTCTATTGCCTTGTCATTCTACCGTTGCCTACGCCAGAAAAGGCCGCCACTCTGCATGGGCATAAGGCGCAGCTTATCCCGTTTTCTTTTCTTGCCGATATAGTCAAGCAAGCAGAAATCCAACCTGGACAGCCTGCCAGCTGGCTTCACATTTTCACAGGCAGCGCCTTCTGGACAACCATTTTCAATCTATTTATGACGATGCCGTTTGGCGTCTATCTGAGATACTACTTTTGTTATCACTGGCGCAAAACATTACGGTTGTCCTTTTTATTATCTTTGTTTTTCGAGCTGACCCAGCTCAGCGGTCTGTATTTTGTCTATCCGGGCAGCTACCGCCTGTTTGATGTGGATGACCTGATCGTTAACACAGCGGGCAGCATGATTGGATTCGCTTTGGCCGGACCGGTGAGCCGTCTACTGCCCACCCGGCAAGAGTTGGATACCGTCAGTTTCCAACGGGGTGCTTCCATATCCTTTACGCGACGCGTTTTTGCCTTTCTGGCCGACATGGCTTGCCTGATCTTTGCATCGTGCATCCTGGCCGTGTTCGTAGTCCCGTTTGGAATTACCCTTTCCATTCAATGGCTGCCAGTTCTATTTCTTCTGTACTTTGGGCTGCTTCCTGCTTTTTGTCACGGGCAGACTCCAGGTAAGCGGCTGACACGAATGAAAATTGTGCAAGCAAACGGCTACTCAGTGCATTGCTATCAATATTTCCTGCGCTATGGCCTGCTGATTGCAGGTCTGGTCGGAGCGCCGTATTGCTTGAACCGGCTACTATTCATTCTGATGGATGTATTGCATCTGGACAGCTTAGCATCACTCGTACTGCATGGATTGTTGATCGGTGGGTATTTGTTCTGGCTATTCTTTGCCGGGATTCGCATGGCCCTGCACAAACCCTTGTTCTACGAGCGATGGTCGAGGACAAAGTTAATAAGTACAGTAAAACGCACATAAAATCAGACTTTGTAATATTGCAAGATAAGGACGGGAGTGACTGGCAAGCAATGCCTGTGGCTATCCAGATAGCCCCACGCGCTTGTTGAGGGATACCCCCAAGCCCCCTTTGAACGCAGAATTTCATTCTGCGGCTGCGCGTTCTACGAACGCTTTTAACCCTGGCCATTTCTATGTTGGCCAGGGTCTTTTTTGCATTACTCTTTTTCGTCAAGCGGCTCTGCAGCGAACACATAGCCCAGGTTGGAGATTGTTTTGATATATACAGGGTTGTCTTTGTCCGTTTCGATTTTCTTCCGAATACGGCTCACAGTATTTGAAATAGCACTCAGGCAACTTTCACTACTTTCATGCCAGACTTCCTCATAGATCTGTTCTTTACTGAACAGGGTCCCAGGATGTTGGGCCAGGAATATCAACACGCCATATTCATATCTGGACAAGTGAACGTCTTTTCCATCTTTCAAAACCCGGCGCTGATGTAGCCGAATCTCCAGATCAGGATAGAGAAGAACATTGGCGGAAAACAGGCGCGGATACCAATGTCCAGTATCAGTCCAAGTCATTAGTGTTTCTTCTTCAACCTGTGCATCATCTCCGGTAATGCGCGCTATGATTTCAATTTTTCGCATGATTATTCTCCTTTGCAAACTGCCAGTCTGCCAGCAAAGAAGTGTCACTCCTATGAGGGCATAAAGAACGGCGGCCTTGATTTGTTCAAAGCCGCCGCAGCGATAAATAAGCATGTATAGTGTCTGTCGAACGACGGCTTTTTTCTTTTGCCGTCGTCCGGCAGATAATTACTATATTCTTTTGTTTTATGTTTTACGATACTTGATGTCGTTTCCATTCCCTTCGTACAAAAGGAATGCAAATAAGGGCAATTATCGTATAAACAATCATCCGCATTATTACTACATCAAAAATTACTTTGCCAAACGGATAGTCAAAATAGCCAAAAAATTCGTCAGAAAATACAGTTTGTGTTGCGTTGTATGGCAATAATGCAAGAATCCTGTTCCAAATACCGTTTGTTTCGCTGACGCCTAAAAACATCGGTAACATTATGGCAAGTACAATAAGCGCTAAAACAGGAACAGAAGATTTTAGTTTAGCCGACAAAAGGAGTGTAAAAGCTACCATACCAATCAAAATAAGATATAAAGTTGCTACTCCAAGTAATGTTGCTCCCATCAATGACAAATTATAGGGGGTAATCGTATCCAACACTTGAACAGGTAAATTCCAACCGTCAAAGCCAAATGCGAGAAGCTGAATCCCGCAACCCGTCAATATAAAGAGAGTAAATACTAATAAACTATATACAAATGCAGCTAAAATCTTTGCTGTAATGAGCTTTGATTTTCCATATCGGGACGAAAGAATAATACTGTCTGCACCAGACTTATATTCGCCACAGAATGTACCCGATACACAAATACAAATTCCAATAATGCCTATGACGAACAATTCCAAACAACTAAGTAGCATTTCCCAACCGGCGTGATAGCTGTATTCATACGGTGTTGTAATGGAGGAAACCCGATCTAACCAAAATGCTTTTTCGCTGTTTGAAAAATTCCAATCCACATATTCCTGATTTAACAACGTGTTAATTTTTTCGTCACGGGCAGCATAAAAGTCTATGCCATTCTCCAAATCCATATTAGTAATTGCTGAAAAAGTAGAATCATAAGTAGAAGGAGCAACATAGTTTCCATTTATTAACTTCCAATAATCTGAATATGGAAAGAAATATTTGTAGTATGCACTATCAGTTAGTGCCTTTTGTTCTGTGTCTTTGGAAACATTGGCAGGATCATCAAACAGGGCTTGATATGCCGCAATATCGGTCTTGATTTTTTCATCTGTCAGTTTACCTGCATAGGTATTAGCATATTCTTTTTCCATAGCAATTGCAGAAAGGCCATTAACCTGATTACCATCAGTATCAAGTACAATATATTGACTTACCGGAAGATAAAACAATACTCCGATCAGCAATAGACATACTGCAATTACAATGATGTTCATTCTCTTTTTTGCAAGTTTTTTTAGTTCCAGTACAAACAGCGTTTTCATTACTTATCCCCCCTAACTTTCTCGTCTTGAAAATGATACAAATACAGATCATCAAGTGATGGAGGAACATTGATCGCCCCGCGGATCGGTTGTGTATCATTCACGATACGCAGCAAGACTTCGTTCCCCTGTTCGTGATGCAAATTTACAACACGAAAACGCTCGCTTATTTCCTCAAGCTGAGTTTGTTGAAGTTTGCACTTCCAAACTTTTCCTTCCATGCTGTGAATTGCATTGTCAGTGGAACAATTCATAATTAAAGTGCCATTTTTCATCATCAGAATATCGTCTGCAATATAATCAACATCCGAAACAATATGTGTTGACAGAATTACAATTTTATCCTTTGCAAGCTCCGCAATTAAATTACGGAACCTCATTCGTTCTTTCGGGTCAAGTCCCGCTGTTGGTTCGTCTAGGACAAGAATGCGAGGGTCATTGATAACTGCCTGTGCAATTCCAAGGCGCTGTTTCATGCCACCTGAAAAGGTACGGATTTTTTTCCCTGCTACATCTGACAGATTAACCGTTTCCAAAATCTCCGAAACTTTCTTTTTTGTCTTTGCAGTATTAAGTCCCTTAACTGCTGCAATAAATTCTAAATACTCTTTTGCAGTAAAATCTGGATAATATCCAAAATCCTGCGGCAAGTATCCGAGATAGTTGCGATAGGTTTCTCCTAATTCCTCAATCTCTTTTCCGTCATAAAAAATTTTTCCAGAGGTAGGTTTTAGAATATCGCAGACCATACGCATTAGGGTTGTCTTACCGGCTCCGTTCGCACCCAGAAGTCCATAGACACCTGGCTGCAAAGTGACAGAAATATTATCCACTGCAACTTTTGAGCCAAAACGTTTGGATAATCCTTCAATAGATAATTCCATATAAAATCTCCTTTCATGCAAAAAGCCTGATCGCTTTTGGTATTATTGTACCGAAAAGCATCAGGCTTTGTATTAAGTCCTAAACGATAATTTCCTAAGAAAAACTAAAGATTTTCGTGAGAATTTCCTTTGTGCTGGGTAGTTACATCCGGCAAGGTGATGTAGAATGTTGTTTTTCGATTTTCACTTTTCACCATAATCGTTCCTCCGTGCAAAGTAATAATATTTTGGGCAATTGCCAATCCAAGACCAGCTCCTCCTGTATTTCCTTGTCTTGCATCATCTGCACGATAAAACTTTTCAAAGATATGAGCTTGTTGCTCTGGTGAAATGGTATCACCTGTATTTGTAATGGAGATTATCACCTTATCCATTTGATATAACGCAGAAATAGCAATGACTGTATTAGTCTCGCTATACGCTACTGCATTTTTAAGAATATTTTGAAACGCCCTTGCGAGATAATTTGCGTCCCCATAGATGTAAATATCTTTCGGCATATTTATCTGAATTTCAACTTGAGCCGCTTGCAGAGCCGGAGTAAATTCATCTGCAAGCTGTATCAGCATATAATGTAAATCAATTTTTGTTTTTAAAAGGGCAAAATCATCTTGCCGGAAACGTGTAATTTCAAAAAATTCGTTAATCAGTTTTTCAAGGCGCATTGCCTTTTCCAATCCAACATGAATACATTTTTCTCTTTGAACTTGATCCATTTCTTTGTTTTCATCAAGAATACTCAAATAACCAATAACAGAGGTCAGCGGTGTTTTTATATCATGTGCCAAATATAGGATAAGCTCGTCCTTTTTCTGTTCGGAAAGTTCAGCTTCTCTGCGCTGTTGTTCAAGTGTTCGCTGGACAGTTTTCAGGTTTTCTTCAACGAACCGCATTTCTTTTGGCATTGTAATAGGCTCGCAATTCTCGTTCAAAAGTGCATTGATTCCCTTATTGATAGCGTCAAAGTATTTTCCAAACCATGTGAGAGAAAAATGGAATAGCATTAAAAATACAAGAGCCATTGCAAGGAACATAAATTCACCCCAATGTCCACGAAAAATGGCTTCGTAAGTAGTGTATGCTTTGTCATAATCAAAACCCGGAAGGACAGAAAACAAACCTATTATCCATACACCGATTTTCCCTCGGAGAAAATTATATAAAAGTAATACGGCAATTCCAGAAATAAAAAGCATACACACAAGTTGAATAAATACTTTTCGTTTCATTCTTGAATAATCATTTTTCTCAACTCTCAATTTTGTACCCAACCCCCCATATTGTTTTAATGTAGCGTGGCTCATCTATGACATCTCCCATTTTTTCACGCAAATGGCGAATGTGAACTGTGATTGTATTGCTGTTTTTATCGTAATATTCATCAGTCCAAACATATTTAAATAATTCTTCTGATGTAACAACCCTGCCTTTTTTTTCACAGAGGGCTTGTAAAAGCTTAAATTCAGTTGGAGTAAGTGACAGAAGGGTATCATTAACCATGCAGGTATGGGCGCTGATGTTCATTACCAAACCATTTGTGGTTGTTATGACGTTTTCTACCATTTTTGAATCAGATAATTCTGTAGGTCCACTGTATTTTTTATATCGTCGTAGTTGAGCCTTTACCCTTGCCATTAAAGCCAATGGCTTAAATGGTTTTGTAACATAATCATCTGCCCCCATTGTTAAACCTGTAATAGTATCAATTTCCCCATCTCTTGCAGTAAGCATGATAATGGGATAGGTATATGTTTCACGAATTTTTTTACAAAGCTGAAAACCGTCTATCCCCGGCAGCATAACATCTAAAATTGCCAGATCAAATTCTTCAGCGTTAATATACTCTAATGCTTTTTGTGCAGTATAAGCTTTATAAACAATATAATTTTCATTATGAAGATACATTTCGATTAAATCAGTAATTTCGGCTTCATCATCAACGATGAGTATTTTTTCAGACATATACACCATTCCTTTCCGAGGGTTTCATATCTATTGTAACAAATAGGTAAGCTGTGTTTATTATCAATTAAATGAGAAAATATTAAGGTTTTCCTAAGTCAACTCTTTTATTCGTTCATCTACAGGTTTTTCAGCATAATTCTGTATTGGTTCAGAGTATAGACATCGTTAAAGCACCGTGATTGCACGAGACTGTTTACTTATTTCCTTTTCCTCTTTAAGTGTCATGCACCACATAAACTCAACGCAGGCAACATTTATTATATTTCATTCTCCAAAACGGCACAACCAGGCAATGTGAATGATAAAGTGTAAGTATATGTCACATTCAAAAACAATTTATAAGCAGAAAGAGGCTGAATAACAGGGAGAAAGAAACTTGCTGTTTACTTTTACTCATTTAGATTGCTGATAAGGATGCCATTTTAAGGCCCCCAAGAGTGGTCGACGGGAAGGCAGGACAGATTATCTCCCCCCGCTGGAGAGGGCTTCTAAATGCGTAGGAAATTCTGATAATGGTATTTCTGGTACTTTGCTATGCTGAAGCAAGTCAACGCTTCTGCTCTTGATCACGTTCTTTCTCAACCCGCTTTTCATCCTCAAATCCCATAACACGATCCACATTTGCCTTGACCGTTTGTAGCTCCCGCATCTCCTCGCGGGCCTTCCGGTATTCACCGTAGGCTTTTTTCTTTTCGGCCAGTAATTCGGCATACTCGGCCTGCAAGCTCTTGATGGTGGGCAGCTTCTTAACATTCAACTCGTTAAAGGCGTTCTTGGCTGCTTTGTGGAGCAGAATATCCGCTTCGTGTTCAGCCAGGAACTTTTTCGAGTATCCGGCTTTGCGATACGCTACATAGACATCACGGGTTTTCGCATAATTGACGATGTGAGTACGCAGCACAGCGATCTCGGCCATGCGTTTTTCGGCTGCCTTTATCTGATCGGAAAGAGCGTGATAGTGTTCCGTCGCTTCTGCTGTGCGGGCATCCAGGTCTGCATACTCCAACAGCCCGTGTTCGGTCAGATAATTCATAGTCTTGGCCATCTGCTTGAGATTGAACACCTTAGCCCAGCGGGCGTATCCGGCACCTTTCCCAGCCCGGAGTTTTGCCTGAATGTCCACCAGCAGATTGACCCTGGGCGGGGCGGCCTGCGGGACGGCTTGCTTGCGGGTCGTATGCTCTTTCTGGCCGGAGAGGACCGCCAACAGATCGTCCAGCGTGTAGCCGTCTCCCAGCCGGTCAAAGCGGACGTTGTTGCCCCAGCCCTCTGCGCTGATGGAGATGGTTTTGCCGCGCCGGTGAACGGTGAAGCCGTCCTGTTCCAGCAGGCGCAGCAGCTCCTCCAGGCTGGCCGGTTTCTGCGCCAGCGCCCGGTCGATGGCCTGGCGCAGCTGCTCCTTATGGGAGGGCTTGGCCGCATCGCCCAGCCATTTGTTGTAGCTCTGGCCGCGCCGCTTGGGAGCCTCCACGATGGAATAGCCGTTCTCGATGCAGATGGTGTCGCTCAGACGGTGGACGGCGCGGGTGCTGCCCCAAAAGTTGCGGAACTTGCGGTCGCACTCCAGCGTGGTGGAGTTCCATATAATATGGTTGTGGACGTGAGCCTTGTCGATGTGGGTGCAGACGATGAAAGCGTGCTTGCCCTTGGTGAAGCGCCGGGCCAGCTCCACGCCCAGGCGGTTGGCTTCCTCCGGCGTGATCTCGCCCGGCACAAAGGACTGCCGCAGGTGGTAGGCGATCACGTCGTCCGCACCGCGCACCCGGCCGGTGCGGGCGGCGTAGGTCTGCTTGTCCAGCAGGAACTGAGCATCGGCCACGCGGCTGTCGCACTGGTAGCTGGTGATGAGCCTACCGTGGTCGGTCTTGTCTGGATTTTTTACATAGTCGATAATGTCGCTGATCGCCTTGCCGACCGTGCGGCCCTTGCCGGCGTGCAGCGGCATGATGCGGGTGGTGGCCATGTGGGGTACGCCTCCTATTACAATAAATTTGGACAGGAAAGCCGGGCAGCCAGTCCGGCTTTCTTTCCATCTCGTGCCTAAGCTACAATGAGAGGAGCAACTGGCTGACCAACGCCTCCTTGGGCTTTCATGTCCGTTGGAAAGACTGTTAGCCATCCTCTTGTTGTAGCGTTCGATTTAAGCAGGTTGAGCCACCGGATGCCGGAGAGTTCGCGTCACCCAATAGATTGAATCGGCAGCGAGAAAAGATGGACTCCGGTTGCAGATTCTTTGTATTGGAGGAATGAAGATGAACTGCGTTGGCATCGATGTTTCCAAAGGGAAAAGCATGATCGCCGTCATGCGGCCCTTCGGAGAAGTGGTGGTTTCACCTTTTGAAGTACGTCATACCGCCAATGAACTGAGCGAGCTGGCAGGGCTACTCAAAAGCTTGGACGGCGAGACCCGTGTGGTGATGGAATCCACGGGTAATTACCACGCGCCGGTGGCTTGGCTGCTCCACGACGCGGGGCTTTATGTTTCCGTAGTCAATGCAATGTTGGTACACGACTATGGGAACAACAGTTTAAGACGGGCCAAGACCGACAAGAAGGACGCTATAAAGCTGGCCAACTACGGCCTTGACCACTGGCTCACGCTGCCGAGATATGTCCCGGAAGAGGACACTCGTCTCATGTTGAAAGCTTGCTACCGGCAATACCAGCAGTATTCGAAAGTACAGACCATGCTGAAGAATAACCTGATCTCCCTGCTGGACACTACTTTTCCAGATGCAAACCGCCTGTTCACCAGTCCGCCCCGCGACGATGGCCACGAGAAGTGGGTAGACTTTGTAGCTACTTTTTGGCATTGCGAGTGCGTTTGTGACCTGTCTGAGAAGGCCTTTGCCGCCAAGTACCAGAAGTGGTGCAAGAAGCACGGCTACAATTTCAGTGAAGGCAAGGCGCTGGACATTTATGCCGCCGCCCGTGGGAGCTTCGGTGTCATGCCCAAAACGGATACGGCAAAACTTTTGGTGGAACAGGCTATTTCCCAACTCCGGACAACTTCCTCCGCATTAGCTACTCTCAAACAGGAGATGCAGTCCATGGCAACTTCTCTGCCGGAGTATCCTGTGGTGATGGGAATGTTTGGTGTTGGTCCTACCCTTGGCCCCCAACTCATGGCTGAAATTGGCGATGTGCGCCGTTTTCATTCCAAGAAAGCGCTGGTGGCCTTTGCGGGCATTGACGCCTCACCCTACCAATCCGGCCAAATGGATGTCCGTAGCCGCAGCATTTCCAAACGCGGATCTGCTTCGCTGCGCAGAACGCTTTTCTTGGTGATGAGCGTCATTCTACAACGCGCTCCAATGGATGAGCCGGTCTACCAGTTCATGAACAAGAAACGCTCTGAAGGCAAACCCTACCGTGTCTACATGATGGCTTCCGCCAACAAGTTCCTGCGCATCTACTACGCTTCTGTGAAAGCCTACTTGGATCCCCTGGAACACGACTGATTTTCTTGTGCTATACCATCTGGCTGGCCGCCGTTTTAATTTTGAGATGCTCAGCGGCTTGATTTTGTGTTGCCTTTTTGCCTCCCTAAAAAATCTGAAATTTCTACTTGACTTTTATTAGCAGGTCTTTCCAAAAAATAAGCGGCCTGCTCATCACAGACCGCATCGGTTTACTCTATATCAGTTTCCTCGTCCATATAAAAATCGAAATCTTCTTCAAAGTCATCTTCCAATTCATCCAGTTCTATCCTGGGCGGGAACCGCATTTCATACTGCTCCGTTGCCAAGGCCCGCACGGCATCCCGCCTGTCTTTCATCCGTTTCTTCAACCACGAAAGTTGTTCTTTGGATAATCGCCAGGGAAGGTTGACAAGGCGGGTAAGCGTCATTTCTTCTGCCTGCTTTTCTGGCGGGAGGGCGGCGCAGGTTTTACAAATGTGCGCGGCATGGCCTTTGCCGGAAAACTTTTCGTTTGCCTTATACTCGCCACATACCTTGCAGTAATGTCCACTTTTTTTCATGCCGTGCCCTCGCAACGAGCGAACAGCTGCCGCACCGCAGCCATGACCGTATCCCAGCCAAGGTCGGACGCATAGGAGAACTTTTTCTGATAGGCCGCCCACAGGTCCTGCATGACCGGGCTGTTCTCCACTTCATCAAAGACTTCGGCGGCCTCGGCCAGATGGCGCTCGGTGCCGCGCTTGTGGGCTGTCGCCAGCAGCGCGTCATGGAGAATGTGCGGGTCCAGAGTGCTGCCATAGAGTTGTTGCAGGATGGCGATGTCGTAAAAATCTCTCATGCGGGTGTTGGTCGTGGTCCGGGTGATGATGGTTTCCAGCTTTTCAGCCAGCACAGTTTCCAGGTTATAGGCCCAAACGTCGATGGAGCGGTCCTCCAGCATGAGCTTGAAGCTGTACCGCACCTCTTTAGGGGTGATGGCGTCGCCGGTGGAGATGTCGATTTTCAGCGGGGTGCGTACCCCGTCAAAAAGCGTTGTCATCGTCACCCGGATGCCTGGATATTCCGCTTCATCCATGATTTCCGAAATGCTTTTCACCTGGAAGGTAACGCCATCGTCAATGGGAACCGCGATGATCTCGGCCATCATGTTCTCCACATCCTCCACGCTGACGTTGGCCCCCTTGACTGTTGCGTCCAGGTCCATCGTGGAGCGGGCGTCCAGGCCGACCATCGCGGCCACCAGCATCCCGCCCTTGAGGATAAATTTGTCCCGGTAGGACGAGAGAGAAATGCGTTCCAGAAACCGCTCCATCATATAGTTGCGCATCAAAATCTGCGCGTCCGCAGCGTTTTTCTTTGACAGGTTGCGGATCAAATCTTTCAGCTGCCTGGCTGTCTTTATCATAACAGTACCTCCAAATACTGGCGTAAAATCTTCTCGACCCGGAACAGTTTAGCATAGCGCACCAGCGTCCGCAGGTCCTTGTCTTTCCGGCGGGCATACGCTTTCAAAGCGTCCTGAAATGTCTGCATCTCGATGTGGCTCCGGCTGCGCAGCACATCGCAGATCGTCCGTTCCATATCATAGACCGGCACATCGTGGCCGAAGGGGGTCTGTGCGGTTGACAGGCCGACCTCATACAGCTCCGCCTTGATGGTAAAGACCTGAACGCCCTCACTTTTAAGCCGGGTGGGGTTGTAGCCCGTCTTGACCGTAATGGAATAGGCCAGCGGCTCCCGGTCGGTCAGGTCGTGGAAAAACAGCGCCGTTTCATGGGAAAAAACTGCCTGCGGACAGCGAAGATGCAGCAGATACATGGCGTCCACCCAGGCGTCTCTGGAAAGATAAATCCCATGCGCCGCCTGTTCCAGTCCACGAGACTGCACGAATTGATAAAAAACAGGTTTTGAGATCCCGGCCGCGAGGGCCTGCCCGGTGCGCAGCATCCCGTCCTGACGTTCCATCAGCTGGTCTAACTGTTGAAATTGGCTCACGTTCTTCACCTTCCTTTCGTGCTAATATTATACGCGAAATTAGCGCGAAAGTAAAGTTAAAAATTGCCGGGACTTCACTCCCGGCAATTCTTCATTTCCTATTCAGCCGTACACCGCATCCTGGATCGCAAACCGCAGGTCCTGCACCTTGCTCACCAGCCAGGCGGCAGCCATCGGAAGGCCCACCGGGCTGACCAGGAAAGCGATCACCAACAGGATCACGCCGTTTTGCGGCGAGTAGGTTACCAGCACCGCGATCCCCAGCAGCGCCACCACCGTGGAGGCCAGGCCGAAGATGAAGCTGGACACATACAGCAGTCCAAAGCATACCCAGGTGAACAGCATCAGCGCCAGCACTACCGGCGCAGCCAGGATTTTCAGCCCCAATTTCAAAATAAACAGCACAGCTCTCATTTCAGCGCCCCCTTCCGCCAGTCCAGGTAGGGCTGGCACAGCTTCTCCACGGCTTTTTCGTCGGCTTCTGTAACCTCCCGGCGGCCTTTCGTCCGGCGGAGCAATTCATAGTCCTGGTAATCCGTGAGCAGCAGGTCAAACAGTTCCTCCGGGGTCTGGCAGAGGATGCCGTCCACGCAGTAGCGGGAATCCTTGTTCCAGGTCAATCGGACATAGCCGCGTTTGCATGAGAGGACTTCTTCCTCCGGGTCACACAGCAGATACTCTTGAAACAACTCCAAGATATTTTCAAATGTCAACATCAGCCTTCACCTCCGTTTCTGACTCCATTATCGCCTGCGGCCCGCAAAAGTGCAACGATACGGGCAAAGAAAAAAAGGGAGGCCTGGCGCAGCCGCACGCACACGCCGGACCTCCCTCAAAGCCGGGGCGTATGCCCCTATCACGACAGCTTTGCCAGCTGGGTCAATATCCGATGCACCCCATCCCACAAAGCCTCCTGCCGCCGGGATATATCCTCCAGGTCGGCGTCGTAAATGCGCCCGGTTTCATGCACACGGCGGGTCAGCTGGTTCAGGTTGTTGCTGGAATAGCGCATCAGGGAGACCAGCTCCTTCAGCTCCGGCAGTTCCAGGCGCACCACATAGCCGTCCAGGGCCATCTTGCGCAGATAGGCTTCCCGGTTCTTTGTCCCCAGCTGGACCATCTTCTGCTCGATCAGCGCCAGTTCCTCCGGCGAGACCCGGAAGTTCAGCTGCACCTCCCGTTTGCGCTTGGGGGCGCTCACCGCTCCGGCTCCTTTTTCTTACGAACGGGCGCTTTCTTTTCAGCGGAATGCGGCTCCTGCTTCAGCTGGCGGCGAACCGAAGGACGGCGCTGGCGCAGCTCTTTGGAACGGTCCTCGCTGGCCAGAATGGTGACATAGGTGCCGGGCAGGTCCTTCATGCCGGTGATCGCCAGGCTACGGAACGGCAGCAGCGCCATCAGCTGGTCGTGGGCCTGGGTGCCGGCGCGGGCCAGAAAATCCGGCGAAACGCGGGCCATGTAATGGGTGCCGTGGGGGCTGTTGGGCGTATCCGGCGCACGAAGCTCCTGCAACAGCCGGGCGGCCTCGGCGTGAATCTCCTCCGGCGTCAGCGGCTGGAGCCGCAAATAATCCTGCCGCGCCTGGCTCAAGAACAGATCGACCAGGCCGGGGTGACTGTCCACCACAAAGTCCAGGTTGCGGTCGCCGCCAAAGCCGTCCGGGTTGGGCGGGATGTCCACCGTCTTGGCCCATGCCTTGTTGGCCGGGCTGAACCGACCGTCCCAATCTTTTTGTTGTACCGTGTTTGCCAGCACATAGAGGGTGCGGGTGTAACCGAACTGCTCGATCACCTGTGGCACCGCGTCTCTGTCCAGCCGGTTGTCCCGGTAATGTTCCGAAAGGGACGCCTCGATGGCCTCCTTGCAGGCGATGTTGGCGCGTCGGGACGCCCGGTACAAATCCAGGTTGCCCTGCTCACGGGCATAGGCGGCGTCGTGCCGGTAGAGCGGCAGTTCCCGCTGGGCGTCCAGCGCCGCCTCAGCCCGCTGCTCGATACTGTCCCGCACCACATCCATGTAGGAAGTCTCCCGGTCGGCAAACTCCTTGTAGACATCCGCCAGCGGGGACGGGGAGGCCAGCAGCGCGGCGGCCCGGCTTTGGGGCAGGTCCAGTTCCTCCATCGCCATCAAAATATCCTCCCGGACGGTATACTCGTAGGCATGATTTAAGATTTCCTCCGGGGGCTGGCTTTTCAGCCAGTCCCGAAACTTATCCTGCTCAGCGGCCATCTTCTCATAGAGAGCCGTGTTTTTATCGGTATTCATGTTATCGCACCTCCTGTTCGTGGTGTTTGGGTTTCTTTTCGGGGCTGCGCGGCGGCACCGGGCGTTTCAGCCCTTCCAGCACCGAGGGGCGGCCGCTCTTGGCAAGAACCGCTTCCGGCGCAGGGCGGCCCCGGCCGTCCATGTTCAGCAGTACATCCAGCTCGGCCAGCCGGGCGGATTTGTCCCGCAGCTCCTGTTCCTGGGGGAAGGGCTTGCCCACTTCGGCCTTGGCGGCGGCCTGCTGCTGGTAAAGGTTGTCAAGCTGGTTTTTCACCGCTTCCAGCCGCTGGGGCATCTGACTGAGTGCATTGTCGATGCGAGTGAGGTTGCCACGCGGGTCGGTGCCCAGGGTTGCCCGGTGGGTCATCTGGCCTTTCAGCAGGAGCGTATATTCCTGTTTCCAAGCGTCAAACTGCACCGACATAGCAAAGCCCCGATAACTGCCAACCGGCACCGGGTCGGACCCCTTGACCTCCTTGCAGGCGTCCAGCAGCGCCGCACCGGCATTCTCCTTATCGGTGAGGGTGTCGCCACGGACTTCCATGCCGGCAAAGCCGTCCTCCGGGTGCGGGTGTTCCGCCAGCGTTTTCATATCCGCTTCCAGCCCGGCGATAAAGCCCTTATTTTTTTCGATCTCCTCCGGGAAGGTTTTCAGCAGCTGGTCCTCCAGCCGGTACTGCTTGCTCTGGTGGTCGGCCTTCAGCAGCTTCAGCCGGGACACGTCCACATCCAAATCCATGCGTTCCTTGATGCGCGGGTCCCCGGCGCACAGGGCCTTGATCTCGGCAAAGGAAAGCGCCGTTTCGTCCACATCGTCGCAGCTTCGCACCGGGCTTTTACTGGTCATGATTTGCGAAATGAATTTCTGCTTGTTCTCCACCGTCTGCCAGAGGTAGGCATCAAACGTCCCTTCGGTGACGTAACGGAACACATGGACGGTCTCGTTTTGGTTGCCCTGGCGTTCAATTCTGCCTTTCCGCTGGGCCAGGTCGCCGGGCCGCCACGGGCAGTCCAGATCATGCAGCGCCACAAGGCGGTCCTGGACGTTGGTGCCTGCGCCCATCTTGGCCGTGCTGCCCAGCAGGACGCGCACCTGGCCGGTGCGGACCTTGGAAAACAGCTCCTTTTTGCGCACCTCGGTGTTGGCCTCATGGATAAAGGCGATCTGTTCGGCGGGCACGCCTTTGGCGATGAGCTTCTGCCGGATGTCCTCGTATACCGTAAAGGCCGGTTCCGGCTCTGGCAGCGGCACCGCGTCCTCCAAAGCGTGGAGGGTCGGGTTGTCCAGCGCCTTCGCCACCTTTTTGGCGGGTTTGGCCTGGGGCGTGGAGATGTCGCAAAACACCAGCTGGGTCAGCTTGTCGGCCTCGCCGTCCCGCCAGATCTGCATAATGTTGTCCACGCACTGGTTGACCTTGGTGCCCGGTTCGTCCGGCAACATCTGGTTGATGATCCGCTGATCCAGGCCCAGCTTTCGCCCATCCGACGTGATCTTGAGCATATTGTCCACCGACGGGTCCACGCTGCCCCGGTGTACTTCGGACGCACGTTCGGAGAGAGCCTTTACCATCTCTTTCTGGATGTCGGTGGGCTGGGCCACTACGTTGTGGTACTCCACCTGGGGCGTGGGCAGGTGCAGTTGATCGGCGGTCTTGATGTCGGCCACCTCTTTGAATAGGTTCATCAGCTCCGGCAGGTTGAAGAACTTGGAAAAGCGTGTGCGTGCCCGGTAGCCGGTGCCCTCCGGGGCCAGCTCCAGCGCCGTCACGGTCTCGCCAAATCGGGACGCCCAGCAGTCAAAATGGGCCATGCCCAGCTCTTGCAGCCGGTCATACTGGAGATACCGCTGCATGGTGTAAAGCTCGGTCATGGAGTTGCTGACAGGTGTGCCGGTGGCAAAGATAACGCCGCGGCTGCCGGTGATCTCGTCCATGTAGCGGCACTTGGCGAACATATCCGAAGATTTCTGTGCGTCCGTGGTGGAGAGGCCCGCCACATTGCGCATCTTGGTATATAAAAACAGGTTTTTGTAGTTGTGGGCCTCGTCCACGAACAGCCGGTCCACGCCCAACTGCTCAAAGGTCACCACATCGTCCTTGCGGCCTTCCGCTTGCAGCTTTTCCAGCCGCGCCTCCAGAGATTTTTTCGTGCGTTCCAGCTGCTTGACCGTGAACCGCTCGCCGCCGCTGGCCTCCACCTCAGAGATGCCCTCGGTGATTTCCCAAATCTGCTCATGCAGCAGCCGCTCCTGGCGTTCCTTGCTGATGGGGATTTTTTCAAACTGAGAGTGGCCCATAATGATGGCATCATAGTCGCCGGTGGCGATGCGGGCACAAAACTTCTTGCGGTTGTGCTTTTCAAAGTCCTTTTTGGTTGTCACCAGGATATTGGCGGACGGGTACAGACGCAGGAACTCCGAAGCCCACTGTTCGGTCAGGTGGTTTGGCACCACAAAGAGGGATTTCTGGCACAGCCCCAGGCGCTTGGCCTCCATTGCGGCCCCCACCATTTCAAAGGTCTTGCCCGCGCCCACCTCGTGGGCCAGCAGCGTGTTTCCGCCGTACAGCACATGGGCGATGGCATTTTTCTGATGCTCCCGCAGGGTGATGGACGGGTTCATGCCGCCGAAAACAATGTGGCTGCCGTCATACTCGCGGGGGCGGGTGGCGTTCATTTCCTCGTTGTACTGGCGCACCAGCGCCTGCCGCCGCTCCGGGTCCCGCCAAATCCAGTCCTTGAACGCCTCCCGGATGGCCTGCTGCTTCTGGGCGGCCAGGGTGGTCTCCTTGGCGTTCAGCACCCGGCGCTCCTTGCCGTCCGCATCTTCAACAGTATCGTAGATACGCACATCTCGCAGGTTGAGGGAATCTTCGAGGATTTTATAGGCGTTGGCGCGGCCGGTCCCGTAGGTGGTATAGGCCGCCACATCTCTCTGTCCCACAGCGTTTTTGCCGGAGATCTGCCACTCGGCGGTAAATGCAGAGTAGTGGACTTCAATGCTGCGCTGAAGGTAAAAGGGCGTGTCAAAGGTTTCGTACATGAATTGCTGAATGTACTCTTTGTCAATCCAGGTTGCCCCCAGCCGCACCTCGATCTCGGAAGCGTCCAGGTCCTTGGGCTGGGCGGCGGTCAGAGCCTCCACGTTGACCGCAAAGGCCGGGTCCTGTTCCGCCGCCCGCTGGGCCTGGCGCAGCTTCCGGCGCACGTTGCCGGAGAGGTATTCATCGGCGGTCACATAATGGGGCGTCCCGTCCGGTTCGGTCTGGCCCGGCACACGGAAGATGACACCCCGCAGCTCGTCCGCCAGTTCCTCGCCGGTTTTGCCGGTGAGCTGTTCCATATAAGCCATGTCCACGCAGGCTTTCTCCGAGATGGAGACCGCCAGCGCCTCGCTGGCCGTGTCCACGGTGGTGACGGCCTCATGGGGTTTGATAGTGCGCTTGGTGAACATATCCGCCTTGCGTTCCAGCCTGCCGTCCTCGTCCAGCACTTCCAGCGCACAGAGCAGGTAATAGCTGCTGTCATCGGCAAAGGCCAGCCGGTTTGCCCGGTCGTTGATAAGGCCATATTTAGCGGAAAAATCGTCATAGCGGCGGTTCAGTTCGGCCATCTGCGCCCGGATGTCGGCATCCGGCGCGGCGGCGTCCATCTCCAGGTCGATGAGCCGCTGCACACAATCCCGCAGCCCCACCAGCCCTTTGACGCGGGCCTCGGCGGTGGCGTTCAGGTCGGGGCGCACCATGCGGCTGTTTTCCCGGAAGTACACCGCGCCGTCCACCACCGTGTAGGAGTAGTTCTTCACATTGGGATCAGCCGGGAGGGATTCGTCGATGTCCTCGCCCTCGCCCAGCTCCGGCAGTGCGGCCTCCTGGTAGGTGCCGCGAATGTACTTCACGGCATCGTGCAGCTGATCGGCCAGCTCCAGCCCCTCGATGGGGGCCACGGTGTAATCCTGTTTGCCGTATTGGGTGCTTTCGGCGGTGGGCCGCCCCAGCACCATCTCCGGGTGATCCAGAAAATACTGGTTGACCGTGAAGCCTTCCTCGGTCCGGCCGGTTTGGGTCCAGTCCGGGGCGATGTCCAGCGGGCGGTCCCGCTTTTGCAGAAACAGGATGTCGGACACCACATCGGTCCCGGCATTGGCGCGGAAAGCGTTGTTGGGCAGGCGGATCGCCCCCAGCAGCTCGGCCCGCTGGGCCAGATACCGGCGCACGGTGGAATCCTTGGCGTCCATTGTGTAGCGGCTGGTGACAAAGGCCACCACGCCGCCGGGGCGCACCTGGTCCAGCGCCTTGGCAAAAAAGTAGTTGTGGATGTTGAAGCCCAGCTTGTTGTAGGCTTTGTCGTTCACCTGGTACTGGCCGAAAGGGACGTTACCGATGGCAAGGTCATAGAAGTCCCGCCGGTCGGTGGTCTCAAAGCCCACCACGGTGATGTTAGCCTTGGGGTAGAGCTGCTGGGCAATCCGCCCGCTGATGGAATCCAGCTCCACGCCGTACAGCCTGCTCCCGGCCATGCTCTCCGGCAGCATCCCGAAGAAATTACCCACGCCGCAGGACGGTTCCAGAATGTTGCCGGTGCGGAAGCCCATCTGCTCCACAGCCTCATAAACGGCGCGGATGACGGTGGGGCTGGTGTAGTGGGCGTTGAGGGTGGAGGCCCTGGCCGCAGCGTATTCCTCTGGGGTCAGCAGTTCCTTCAGTTCCGCATACTCGGCGGCCCACGCGGGTTTGTCCGGGTCAAAGGCATCCGCCACGCCGCCCCAGCCCACATAGCGGGACAGCACTTCCTGCTGCGCCGGCGTGGCCTGGCCGGTGGTTTCCTCCAGGTATTTCAGCAGCTTGATCGCCGCCACATTGGCCTGGTACTTGGCCTTGGGGCCGCCCTCGCCCAGATGGTCGTCGGTGATGCGGAAGTTCTCGGCGTTGCGGCGCAGGTTGTCCCGGTATTCCTGATAGGCCGCCTGCTCGGCTGCCCTCTGGTTGGGGAAAGTCTGCCACTCGCCGTTCACCGGGATAGAAATCGGGTGGTCTGTCTTTTCGTCCGGCGTCGATTCGGGCAGCGTAGGTTCCGGCCGGTCAACGTGCAGCCGTTCCACCACCACGTCATAGGGTAGATGGTTTTTGTCGCCGGGGTAGACGGCCACCGTCTCGGAGTGGAACGCCGGTGCCTCAGCGGCTTCTTCAATGGGCTTGGCGGTTTCGGCAGGTTCTTCCACAGCGGCAGGAGCTTCCATATACGGTTCATCCTGCTCCTGTACGAAGCCGTCCAGCTGGCGGGCATACAACCCGCGCAGCAGCGGCGCGACTTCATCCCAGCGGAAGAACAGCATGGCCAGCCGCTTTTCGTCCGCGTCCAGCACTTCCATCTCGATGCCTTCGGGTATGGTGCGGTAGTCGGCGGTGTCGCCGGTCTCCAGCTCCATCGTCTCGATGATGTCAGGATAGGCCCGGCTCAGCCACAGGGCGACCTCCCGGTTGCTCTTGCCGGTATGCAGCAGTTCGGAAAGCTCCGCCTTGTCCGGCGCACCGATGAGGCCGTGGGTCAGCACGTCCCGCAGGTCCTGGTCCGCCGTGTCGGGATTGATAGGCAGGAACTCGGTGTAAAAGTCGTTGCGGTTGTCTGCCCGCAGAAGCTGCTCGAACCGCTCCCGGCTCTCGGCCCGATAGATGGGATAGCTCATGCCGGTGGGCAGCAGCTGCACCGTATCTTCCCGCAGTTCGGTGATCTGGTGGGCGCGGTCATCCAGATAGACGGTATCGCCCACGTTGTAGACCGGGGCGGACGGGTCGTAGGCGGTGCGCTCCGGGATGGTGCCCCGGATGGCGGCATATTCCTCGTCCGACACCGTGATGTCGATCTCATGGGTGGGGTCACCGCTGCCGATGGTGAGGGTGTCGCCCCCGCGGGTGATGGGCTGGCCGGATAAGTCCGGCAAAGGCGGTTTTGCCGCTGTCTCGGCCTGTTCCTCGGCTGCGACGGCCTCCACATCCCGCATGACCTGCTGGATGAACGGGTCACTGTCCAGTTTTTCCGGGTCTACCACCTGGCCGTTCACGATCCCGCGCTCGGCCAGGGCCTCCCGGATGGCGATGGGGTCGATGTTGTCAAATCGGTCCTGCTCCGCCTCGGTGTAGAACCGATCTTCTTTGATGAGCTGGGCGATCCGGCGCTGCACCTTGGGCCAGGGCACGTCGCCCGCCGCGCCGTCCACCGTCACAGGCAGGGCCGGGAGGTCGCCGCCGTACTCCTGCCGCAGCCAGGCGGCGGTGTCCTTTTCGCGGGCGTGGTCCCTCATGTAACGGACAACTGCGTGCTTGCTCTCGATATTGCCGTTCCATTCCTGGATAGCGGCGTCGATCTCCGCCTGGGTCAGCGCCCGGCGCACCGGTTCCGCCTGCGCAGCGGGTTTGGGCATAGAAAAAGCAGAGGGCGTTTTCACACTCTCTGCTTCGTCGATCTGTTGAATCTGTTCCGCTTCGGAGAGGAACAGGTTTAGGGTCAGCTGTTGATAAGTTCCGCCAGCAGAATCTCCTCGGCCTGGGCTTTGCAGGTGTTCATCAGGCCCACCCACTGCATCGGGTCGGCGGCTTTCAGCGCCTCCGTCGCGCCCGCCGCCTCGGCCAGTTGGGGCATCATCTGCTCCAACCGCCGGTTCGCCGTCTCGTCGATCTCCAGAAGGTGCGGGTACAGCTTCTCGGTCATCAGCAGCCGGTTGTAAAGGATGGGCCGGTGCTGCTTCAGGTACGCTTTGCGCATCCTGCCGTACTTGCCCAGGGGCTTCATCGGCTGCTCGCTCAGGCGCAGGTCGGGAATCAGGTAATCCCCGTTCTGAATGTAAGTCAGATTGTTCTCCATGTGTGGCACTCCTTTCCGCGCTCTTGGCGCGCTCATAGTTCTGGATGGTGACGCCGATCTGTCGCAGCACCTGCTGGTTTGCCTGGCTGACCGCCGTGCCCAGCGCCCCAATTACAGCGGGGGTGTTGAAGTCGAAGATCGGCATGAAGTCCTCATGGCTGAAATATTGTTCCGGCTCCAGCCCGCAGCGGGACATCAGGGCGTAGGTGATGCTGACCGTGGCGGCGGATTTGAACTGGACTTCGATGTTGTACTCATCGTACTCCTCCAAAAAGGAACCGTCAACGATAGGGAGAATATCCCGCCGGTGGTCAGCCCAGTATTCCTCAGCCAGCTTGGCGGCCACATCGGCCAGCTGCTGGGCCAGGTCGCCGCCGCTCACATCGTAGTTGCGCTCCAGCATCGCCATGACCGGCGCGGTGTGTTCCTCGTTCAGCGTCCACAGCCAGGGGGTGCGGGAATGTGCGCGGGTGCCAGTGTCGGAAATATCAAACACATACCGCAGCCGGGGCCGGTCGCCGGAATCGTCCACCAGGGCAATGCCCTTGGAGCCGCGCCGCACATACCGGCCCATGCGGTTGTTCCACAGGTCGTATTCGGCGCAGGCGGTGGCGTCCGGGCGCTGGGCGTAGATCATCATCTGCTCATGGAACGGGTATTTATAGAGCTGGGCGGCGGTGGTGAGAAAGCCCGCCCACTCCTGCCAGCTGCCGGTGAGCTGCCGCGCCACCTGGTCGGCCATCTGTGCATATTGTTCTGCTTTGGTTGGCATGGGGTCCTGTCCTCCTTCCTGGTCTTATATAAAAGAAGGGCGGCACAGTGGCCGCCCTGCGGGTCAAAACGGGGTGTTATTCGTCAAAATCCGGGTACAGCTCCAGCTCGTCGAACTCGGCGTCGGTCATGGCGCGCAGCTTGGTGAGGGTGCTGTCGGTCAGGGCCAGCAGCTCGGTCTCGTCCGGCGAAAGCTCGCCGCGCATCTCGGTCAGGGCCTCGATGGCCCCCTGGCGGGTGCCGGGGTTGTAGATACACAGCAGGTTGGTTTCCTCAAAAGTCAAAGCGTTCATATCAAAGTTCCCTTTCCGCGCTCTTTTTGGGCGCTGATTTTTTGTGTTCGGGTTTGGGCTGGCTTTTCAGCTGCTCCACAACGGACTTCCGCTTTTCCGGCAGCTCCCGTTGGGGCGGCTGCCGCTGGCCGTTGTTGAGAATGCCGTCGATCATGCCGTAGTCATCCTCCACGGACATCTCTGCATTTTTCAGCGGATTGTCCGGCAGGAAGCCGGCCACCTCGGCAAAGCCGAAGCTGTCACAGTAGTGACAGGATACCTTGCCGTCCCGCTTGATGGCAACAATGTCGCTGACACTCATGGACGGGTGGCGATAGTCGGCGGGGTGTTCGTTATTGAAGCGGTATTCGAGATTGTCCAGCACACTGCCTTTCAGATCGCCGGGGGCCAGCGGCGCGGTGTAAACCAGATCATAATTGTCCCGCTGCACCATTTGCCCGATGGACTTGATCCACTCCAGCCCTTCATAGCGGATGTCCCGCAGCTCATCGGTGTGCTTCACCTGATAAATGGCGAAGCAGTCGCCCTTGTGGCCGAGGAACGCCTGCTCCCGTTCCTGCTGGTGGTCCATACGCTCCTTGACCTTGGCATCGAAAACCGAGCTTTCCTCCCATTCCTCGCGGGTGACGGCAAAGATACCGTCGTGGGCGTCCAGATCGTCAGTGTCAAAGGCCATCGCCGGGTTCTCGCCCTGCTGAACCATGTAAACGGTCAGGTCCTGCGCCATCAGCTCATAGGCCCGTTCTTTGGAGAGGGGCAGAAGGTCCCCGTCCAGATAGCCGCATTTCTCCAGATTGTCCTGGGTCAGCGCGGGGTCCGGCATGGGGTATTCGTCCAGGTAGTGTTCCGGGGCGTCCGGCAGCATGGTGGTTTCCGGGGCGGCGGCCTGGGCTTCTGCCTGCATCTGTTGGACAGCCGCCTCCTGCAAAGTTTCGATCATGGACAGCGGCGCATACTGAATGGACTGGCCGCCCATATTGTGCATCTCACAGATTTTCAGCGCGGCGGTGGACAGGGGCAGCTCCGGCGCATCCAGTTGGCCGCCGTCCAGTTGCTTCCTGGTGGCGACATCGTAGAGCGTGTAGTCCCAGCCAGTATCACAAGTCTGAACATGAAGATAGGTAGCATCATCAACCAGCAGCAGGGCCTCCTGGGCTTCGGCGCTTGGGGCAGGTGCGTCGGGCGTTTCTTCTGCGGGCTGCTGGGGTGCAGCCTGTTCCGGCTGGGCAGTCAGGTCAATACCACGCTCCTTGCAGATAACCTTATAATGTCGGTCAATGTCCGCAATCAATTCTCCGGCGGCCTTGTTGATGGTCTCCAGACTGGCCCGCAGCTCCGGCAGCGTCTTGTCCTGGCTCCAGGTGGCGATATAGCCAAAGCTGTTGTCGGCAGTCTGGATGCCGTAATACTGGCAGACGGCGTAGGAGATGCTCTCGGCCTCCACCTCCTCGGTGTTGCGGTTCTTGACAGCCTGTTTCACCGCCGTCAGATCTTCCTCCACCTCCAGCCGCCACTCAAACTGATTTTCGTCCACATAGCGCCAGTCATTCTCGGCGGCGGCCTGTTCCGCCTCTGCTTCGGTGGCGAAGTCCAGGCGATAATCGTGCTTGACACCGCCCCCACTCACCATCACGATTTTCCAGGTCGGCTCCGCCTCATACTTTTTGGGGTCGTGCAGCTTGCTGTGGGCGATCTCATGGACGGCGGCGGAAACGGTCTGCACCTCGCTCATGCCTGCCCGGATGGCGATGCGCTGCTGGTCCGGCGAGAAATACCCGTCCATATTCTCTGCCATCGGCTCCACGGAGAGCGGCACCGGCGCGGACCGGCGCAGGGCCTCCATGAAAGCCTCGTAGTTCTGGACATTCCCGGACAGGGAGGACGCCAGCTCCGGCAAGGGCTTGCCATCCGTCTGGCTCACATCGAACACCTTCACCGGGCGGAACATGGGAATCTCAACTTCCCGTTCCTCCATGATGATCTTGCCCTCTGCATCCAGCATGGGGGCTTTGGTGTCCGGGTCCAGTTTCTGTTCCTCGATCTTTTTCTTGAACGGTGTGGGCGCGATGATGGTAATGCCATGCTCACCGCGCTTCACATGGCGCTCAAACTGATTTTTCCACTTGTTGTATCCGGCCACCAGCGTGGCGTCCGGCTTCTGCATATAGATGAGCATAGTGTTGTTGACGGAGTAGCGGTGGAACCGAGACATCACAGACAAGTAACGCATATACTTTTCGCTCTCGAACAGCTCTTTGATACCCTGCTCGATGCCCGCCGTGATTTGCTGCAACCGTTCCCGGTTGGTGGGTTTGTCAGCCATGATTTTCACTCTCCCTTCTATGGCCGAAATTTCAGCGGTATGTTCTGCGATCCACTGGTCCTGTTCCTCGGTACTGCTGTCGAGAAAGGTGTCCAGCAGATAGCCCATGTAGTCTTTTTTTTGGACGGCCTCCAAAAAGCGCGGGTGCGGGTCCTCGTCCGCCGTCTTGGGGGAATAGTCGGCCTCCCATTTTCGGAGCAAGTGATAGTAGTCCGTCAGGACGCGCCAGCCGTGTTCTCGTTTTTCTTTCCGCACCTGCGCCTCGGTTTTCTGCCGGACATAACTTCGCCGGATCGGGGCCTTGCTGTCATAAGAAAGGCCAAAATCCTGGGCCAGCTTTTCAGCGGCCCCCTTGGGGGACAGGTCATAGAGCCGGGCGGTGAAGTCGATCACATCGCCGTCTGCGCCGCAGCCAAAACAGTGGAAACGGGTGTCCACCTTCATGCTGGGGTGACGGTCATCGTGGAAGGGGCAGCAGGCCATACCGCCGCGCCCCACTGCGATGCCGTAAAGCTCCGCCGCCTCTCTGGCGGTGACGGACTGTTTTACGACTTCAAAGACGCTCTCGCCCATGCTTACTTGCCGCCCGCTTTGGGGACGGGCGGCCTGTACCCGGCGGCTTTGGCCCGTTCGCTGGCGGCCTTGCGGCGCTCGGCGCTGTACGGCTCCCGCACCGACACGCAGCGTTTGGGCACCACGAAGGTCTGGCGGTCCTTTTTCACGATCTGGTCCGGGTACTTCTCTGCCAGCCGCCGCAGCTTTTCCAGCAGGCGCGGGTCGTGGGAATAGACCTCGGCGGTGGCCTCGGCCTGGTTGTAGAGGATAATCGTTTCCTGTTCATACAAACTCAGTTTCATTTGCCGCCGCCTTTCTGCCGGTCAAAGTCCAGCTTGAAGTTGACGTACTGGCCGGTATCCTCCAGCACCACGGTGGCGTCGTAGGTCTTGCCGCTTTTCTCGGAATACAGCCCCGTCACATGGGCGCGACCATCTTTCAGCAGCGCCGCCACGATGGCCTTGGTGGGCTGCTTGCGCTTGGCGGCCCACCACTTGCTGTTTTTCCAGATTGCAAATTTGCAAGATTTGTCCTGGCAGAAGAAGCCTTTTTGCATTTCTGCAATTTCGCCGCCGCAGCGGGGGCATCTGCCCACCACCTCGCGGGGCGGGGTGAACAGGTACTCGCTGCCCTTGATGACCTGATAGGTCCCCACCAGCTCCTTCAGCATGGCGGTGATCTCGGCCATGAAGTCCTCCGGGGCCAGCTCGCCGCGCTCGATCTCACCCAGCCGGTACTCCCACTCGGCGGTCAACAGCGGGGATTGAAGCTGCTCCGGCAGGACGGTAATCAGGGAAGTGGCATCGTGGGACGGCAGAAGCTGCACCTGCTTTTTGCTCTTTTTGCGTTCCAGAAAGCCGGTGGACACCAATTTCTCTAAAATCCCGGCGCGGGTGGCGGGGGTGCCCAGCCCCTTGCGCTCGGCGTCCTCCGGCATATCGTCCTTCCCGGCAGTTTCCATCGCAGAAAGCAGCGTGTCCTCGGTGAAGTGTTTGGGCGGGGTGGTCTTACCCTCCTTGACGGCGGCCCCCGTGACCGGCAGCTCCTGGCCCTCGGTCAGTTCCGGCAGGGCCTTGTCCTCGGAATTGCCGTCCGGCTCCGCATTTTTCATGCTGGCTCGGTAGGCGGCGTCCAGCACTCGCCAGCCGGGCTGTTTCACCGTGCGGCCTTTGGCGGTGAACTCCGCACCGGCGCAGTCCACAGTGATAGACGTTTCCGCATAGGTGTGGGGCTGGGCCACCGCACACAGCAGCCGCAGCGCCACCAGCTCCAGAATAGCCCGTTCGCCCACCGGCAAAGCGGACAGGTCCGCCTCCCGGATGTTGCGGGTAGGAATCACCGCATGGTGGTCGGTCACTTTCTTGTCGTTGATGACCGCCGCTGCATCGCAGGAGATGGCGATACCCTTGCGGAACGGCATGGCGTTGGCGACCAGGTTCACCAGCACCGGCAGTCCCTCGGCCATATCGGAGGTCAGGTAGCGGCTGTCCGTCCGGGGATAGGTGCATAGCTTCTTTTCATAGAGGTTTTGTAGATAGTCCAATGTCTGCTGGGCGGTGAACCCCAGCAGGCGGTTGGCGTCCCGCTGGAGGGTGGTCAGGTCATAGAGGGCGGGCGGCTTCTCAGATTTGTCCCTGCGCTCCACCTGTTTGACCGTCACCGTGCCGCCCTGGCAGGCGTTTTTCAGCTGTTCGGCATCGGCTTTCTTGTCCATGCGGGCGCTGGCAGCGGTAAAACCGAGCAAGTCCAGAGCCACGGTATAGAACGGCACCGGCTTGAAGGCGTCGATCTCGGCCTCCCGCTGGACGATGAGGGCCAGCGTCGGGGACATGACCCGCCCGATATTGAGGGTGCGGTGGTACAGCACCGAAAACAGCCGGGTGGCGTTGATACCCACCAGCCAGTCGGCCTTGGCCCGGCAGAGGGCCGCCTGGTGCAGCCCGTCATAGTCCGCGCCGGGGCGCAGGTTGGCAAAGCCCTCCCGGATGGCGGAATCCTCCATGCTGCTGATCCACAGCCGTTTCATGGGCTTCTGGCAGCCCGCCAGGCAGTAGACCGTGCGGAAAATCAGCTCGCCCTCGCGCCCGGCGTCGCAGGCGTTGACTACCTCGGTCACGTCCTCCCGCCGCAGCAGGGTCCGCAGCACGTCAAACTGATCCCGCTTGTCCTTGGCGATGGTGAAGCGCCAGGACTCCGGCAAAATGGGCAGGTCATCATAGCGCCACTTGGCGTAGTCGGGGTTGTAGGCGGCGGCGTCCGCCAGCCCGGCCAGATGCCCCAGGCACCAGGACACCAGCCAACCGCCGCCCTCCAGGTAGCCGTCTTTGCGGGAAGTGGCCCCCAGCACGGCGGCCAGGGATTGGGCCACCGAGGGCTTTTCAGCGATCACAAGGCGCATCTTCCTCAACCTCCATTTCTTCGTTGGATTTTTTCAGTTTTCTGGAAATGCTGTTGCCATCGTCCAGAAGGCAGTCATAGCCGACGTTGTAATCATAGCGGTACAGCTTTCCCAGCAGGTCGTTGATGATGACCCGGCAGGCCAGCAGCACACGTTCCTTATCTACCTGCATGAGCTGGTAGCGGCGGTAATCGCTGAAATATTCCTCGCGCTGGCGGGTCCGGGCGGCGGTTTCCTCCATCAGAATGTCAATCACGTCCTTGTCGCCGTCCTCTTTCGCGCCCTCGGCGTAGTTCAGCATCTCCATCACCATCGGGAAGCTCTGCTCATCCATCGGGGCTTCCTCTTTGAGATAGCCGATCAAGGCGCAGAACAGGAACCTGGCCGCTGTCTGCTCCGGCTCGGTCAGGGAGGAAAGCGTTTCCTGCCCACTGGGCAGAAGTTTGTTGCAGACAAAATCGCGGACCTCGCCGCGGAACAAGTGGCGGATGGCGTCGATAGACAGCGGCGGTTCAGCGGGTTCGTCCTCCACCTCAAATTCATAGGGGTCTTTCTGGCCCGGTTTTTTGCGCACCTTGGCAAGCGCCGTGCAAACGATGTCGCCGCCAAAGTAGACGCCGAAGCAGATCAGGTCGAACACAATGAGAAATTGGACAAAATAATTCATTTTGCTTTTCTCCTTTCACGCAGCCACGCGGTCAGCTCTTTGTGGCAGAAGCCCACGCAGGGCTGGCCGGGGCGGTAGTTTCCGCAGCCATAACAGGGGTGGCCGGGAGATAAAGAGGGAGGACGGGAAACTGCCTTCCCGCCCTCCGGCCTGCGCGTCATCATGGGTTCAAAAGGGCTGTCGGTGAACCGGGTCATTTGGCCGGGTTCTCGCTTTCCTCATCGCCGCCCCTGTCGGCGTCCTCCGGTTCGTCGGATTCCTCGGTCTCCCAGGGGTCCTCGTCCTCCTGTTCGGTATCGTCCTCGCCGTAGTCGTAATCATCCAGGTTGTCGCTGCCCTTGGTCTTGGGCTTCTGCTTGATGAATTTGAAGTAGACCAGCGCACCAATGCCGCCCAGCACAGCCAGCACCACCAGCAGCATCGCCGGGTTCAGCCCTGCCGGTTCCTGTTCCGGCTCCGGGTCTGTTTCCGGGGCGGGCGTGGGTTCCGGCTCCTGGCCCGTACACTCCGCCATATTCACAGCGCAGACAGGGCAGGCCGTATTCACCGCACCGGCGGCGCATTTTTCCGTGCAGTTGCAGACAGCGGGCGTTTCCTCCGCCGTCTCGCCGTCCTCCATCAGCGCCTCCAGGTCAGCCTCGTCCACCTGGTTCAAGAAGTGGACGGCGGTCTCTTTGTCCTCGTTGGCGCGGTCAATGAGGATGTAAAAATAGTTACCCGCCTTGGTGGTGACGGTGATGAGCTGCTTGTTGCCGCCGAAATCATCCACCAGGGCGGCGTTGCCCTCCGGGGTCAGGGCGGGACTGTCCTCGGTTTCCTCCACCACCACGTTGCTGTCATTGGTGGCGTCCGCAGCCGGTGTGGCCGTAGGCGCAGGGTCAGCGCCCTGGGCAAAGGCGGTCACAGAGAAGCCGCCCATCAGCATCAGGCAGGTGCAAAGGGCGGCAAAGGTTCTGAAAATCTTCTTATTCTTCATGGGTCATTTCCTCCTGTTCAGAATCAGCGGGACCCGCCGCCCGGCCGGGCACCATGCCGCCGGACAGCATGGCGGACAGCTGGGCCGGGGTCATGCGCAGGGCGCGCACCATCTGGACAATCTCCAGGTTCTCCGCCTCGGTTTTCTGCGCTTCCAGGTCTTTCAGCTTTTCCTGCTGTTCCGCGATCTTCTCGCGAGTTTTGGCGATCTCCTGGTCGATGCGCTCGATTTTGTTTTTAGCCATAGTCAAATCACTCCATTCCATATCGCTCTTTCCAAGCGTAGTTGCGCCCCAAACCTTTGACGGTTTTGAGATGGGGCATCGCGTTTTCTTCGATGGCAAGCGCCCGCCGGTACAGGTCGGGGTGCTGCCGTTTCAGGGCTTCGATTTCCTCTCGCTTCATGCTGGGACAGAAGAAGCAGGACGATTTGCCGGGCAGAGGCAGACCCGCCTCCTGGATCGCCCGAATACAATCGTCCCGCGTCCAGTGCCAATCCTCGATCAGCGGGTAGCGGTTCTCATATTTTTTGTCCGCTTCATTGAATTTTCTGGAATGCTCATACCGTTTCCGCTCCCCGGCATCGTAGCCGATAAACCGTGTGACCCGGTTCCCGGCCTGCCACACAGCGCGGCACAGCGGGTGGTGGTTACAGAACTTTTCCTGCGGCCCGACCTTGTGCTTCTGAGAACACCGCTTAAACCCGTAAGCAATGGAGGGAAGCGTGCCGGATCGCAGACACTCTGTTTCCAATGTCAGGCGGTTGCCGTTGCGGTCCATCTTTTCCACCACCGTGATGGGCGGCATACCGTGGGCGCGAAGCCATTCGTTCATAGTTTCAAGGAACTGATAGGTGTGGGGATGTTCCGCCCCGGTATCCGCAAAGGTGATAAGGTCAACGGGAATCCCGTGCTGATGAAGCCCAACTAAAAGAGCGGCACTGTTCGTGCCGCCCCCAAAGGATACAATATTCAGTTTTTATACCTCCGCAAAAAATCACCAATTCATCAAGCCGTAGCCCTTGATGCACTCGTAGGTCAAGGAATAACTCTTGATCTTGCAAGCGTCGCCGGAATTACCCTCTACGGTGTAAACCCGGCTGCCGTCGGTGCCCACTACGATGCCCACATGGTCGGCGCTGCCATCCAAGTCCCAATCGAAGAAGATAGCGTCGCCTGGGGCGATGTTGGCGTAATCCCGCCCGCCCCATTGTCCGTGCGACTGGAACCAGGGGATGCCCTGGGACTGGCAGGCGGCAAAGCGCGGCTCGGAAAGGCCCATCTGGCCGTAACACCAGGACACGAAGCAAGCGCACCACTCCACGCGGGAATTAAAGCCGTACCAGCTCCAATAGGGCTGGCCGCCCACGTTGCCCACCTGGCTTTTGGCGATGTCCACCACCGCCTGATTGCCGGGCCGGGTGCCGTTGACAAACTCCACACCGGCCAAACTCTCGGAATCGCTGGTGTCGGCGGACCCGCCGCCGAAGATCAGGGGCTTGTTGCCCAGCGTCTGCCGGTACACCTGGTACATTTCCAGCTGATCCGGCGTCAGCAGCTCCAACGCCACGGAGGAGATGGGCTTGCTGGTGAGGGTCACATTTAAGATGTAGTAGTTGTAGGGCACTTCCACGTCATACTCGTTGCCCTCGCTGTCTGTCCGGGTCTCGGTGCGGTAGCGCACCTCCACTTCCTCGGTCAGCGTCAGCTGGTATTGGGCCGCGAAAATGCGTTCCAGCTCCGCCTGGGCGCTTGCCCGCGTGTAGCCTTGCAGCACAGCGGACAGGTAGGCCGCCAGCTCGTGGGGGTCGTGGCCGATCATATCCAGGTCATAGCGGTACTCGTCATAGCCGGGGTGGCTGCTCTCGATGTTGTCGATCTCGGCTTGCAGCGCGGCCTCCTTGGCGGCGTAGTTGGCCTCCACCGCCACCAGCTCCGGGTCATCCGATGGGTAGGTGGTGCCGGAGATCATCGAACCGATGCTCTGCGCCATCATGGAGCAGGAGGACATGGTGTTGAGCAGCAAGCAGACGATTAAAAATAGGCCCAGGGCGATGCCAAAGCCCTTTTTATGGCGCATCACATAGGCCCCGGCCTGCTGGGCTTTCTCCTTGACCGTCTTGGCCGCTTTGCCGGTCTTTTGGGCGGCACCGGCGGCGGTCCCGCCGGACTGTGCGGCCCGTTTGGCGGCGGCGTACTGCTTCTTGATCTGCTGTTTTTGCTGCCAGCGGGACAGCGGATTGCTGGCAAGCTGAGGATTTTCCTGCAAAGACTTCTGATAGAGGGCGTTCACATTAGCCTTTTCCAGCTTCCGTTCGGCCTGGGCGGCCTTGCGGTAGGATTTCAGCTTGTGGCTGCGGTAGCCCTCCCGCACCAGATGCACGCCGGTCTCCACGGCTTCCTCAGACTTGTGGGCACTCTCCACACCCACGTTGTCATCCTCGGACTCCTGAATCTCCTGGTGAATCTTGCCCGCCACCGCGTTGCCCGGCGCGTCCCGCACCGTATGGGACAGCTTGGAGGGCGGCCGGGGCTTATCCTCCAGTACCAGCTTGGTCGTGACCTTGCCGGTCTTTGGGTCCACCTCAGCCCGCTTGACCTGCTTTTTCGGGATTTTTGCCTGCGCCTTGTCCGCTTTGGCGGCGGCCTTTTCCGCCTTGCGGATGGGCTTTTCCAGCACCGGGTCTGCCCGTTCTTCCTCCGTGAAGCGCAGGCGCGGTTCCTTAATCAAACCATTCCCCCAGCATGAGGGAGGCCGCCATGCTGGAAAGCTCCGCATAGGCCGCCAGACCCAGCGGACCCACGAAACGGCACTCGGTCAGGCAGGCGTAGAGCTGGGCCACCACGTCGGCCAAAATCTGGACCTCGGTGCCCTCCAGCACAGTCTCACCGGCCTGCCCGCGCTGGACCTTGGCGGCGCACAGAATCTCCACCAGCCGCAGCAGGCCGGTCTCGCCGGTCTCGGTCAGTTCAGCGGCCTGGTCCGCCGCCGTGCGGCACTCGGAAACGGCATCCGCCATCGCCGTCAGGAGCGCGGTGCGCTGGGTTTCCAGCGCCCGGTCCAGAAACATCATGTGGTCGTTATGCAGAATTTCGGGTTTCATCGTCTATCAGCCTCCTTCATTTCCTGGGGTTTGGTCGTCATAATGCGATACAGTTCGGTGTTTTTCGGGAAGTGATCCACAAAGGGCAGAATCGTGGAGCCGTAGAACAGCAGCCCCTCGCCCTCGCCGGAGTGGGTCACATAGGACAGCTGGTGCGGGGAAATGCCCAGCTGCCGGGCCAAAATCTGCCGGTCGCCGCCCGCCTGGTTGAGCATATACACGAAGTCGGAGTTTTCAAAGATGTTCTCCACCTCGCGGGAAGAAAGCAGGTCCTTCACGTTCTGGGTGATCCCGGTCGGGATGCCGCCCCACTTTCTGAACCGCTTCCAAATCTCCACCGTATAGGCGGCGGTCTGTTCCTCTTTGAGCAGCAGGTGCATCTCGTCGATGTAGTAGCGGGTGGACTTACGGGCCGCCCGGTTGATGGTGACGCGGTTCCACACCTGGTCCTGCACCACCAGCATCCCGATCTTTTTCAGCTGCTTGCCCAGCTCCTTGATGTCATAGCAAACAATGCGGTTGTTGATGTCCACATTGCTGCGGTGGTTGAACACGTTGAGGGAGCCGGTGACGTAGATTTCCAGCGCCGTGGCGATGTACTGCGCCTCTTTCTCGTCCTGCGCCCGCAGCAGGTCGTACAGATCCTCCAGAATGGGCATATTCTCCGGGCGCGGGTCATTGAGGTAGTCCTGATAGACCAGCCGCACACAGCGGTCGATGATGGTTTTCTGCACCGGCTGCAACCCGTCCTTGCCACCCACGATCAGCTCGCACAGCGACAGGATGAAGTCGGATTTCAGCGACAGCGGGCTTTCATCGTCCGAATAGTCCAGGTTCAGGTCCATCGGGTTGATATAGTTGGTGGAGGTGGGTGAGATTTTGATGACCTGCCCATGCAGGCGCTCCACCAGCGGCGCATACTCGGCCTCCGGGTCGCAGATGATGACATCATCCGAAGTCAGCAGGAAGCAGTTGGCGATCTCGCGCTTGGCGCTGAACGACTTGCCGCTGCCCGGTGTGCCCAAAATCAGGCCGTTGGGGTTTTTCAGCAGCTTGCGGTCCACCATGATGAGGTTGTTGGACAGGGCGTTGATGCCGTAGTACAGCGCCTCCTTGCCGTTCTGAAAAAGCTCCTGGGTCGTGAACGGCACGAAGATGGCGGTGGAGCTGGTAGTCAGCCCCCGCTGAATTTCCACCTGGTTCAGCCCCAGCGGCAGAGAGGACATCAAGCCTTCCTCCTGCTGGAAATCCAGCCGGGTCAGCTGGCAGTTGTACTTTTGCGCGATGGAACTGGCCTGGAAGATGTTGTTGCCCAGCTGGCGGGGATTGTCCGCCGTGTTCAGCACCAGGAACGTCACCAGGAACATCCGCTCGTTGCGGCTTTGCAGGTCCTGCAACAGCTTCTTGGCCTCGGCCCCGTAGGTGGCAAGGTCAGAGGGGATGATGTCCATGTCATACCCGGCGCGGACGGCCTTTTTCTGTTCCTCGATCTTGCTGCGGTCCAGGTCGGTGATCTTGCGCTTTACCGTCTTGATGGCCTTCACCTGGTCCACCGACTGGATGTGCAGATTGACGATGAGGGAACTTTCCATATCGAGAAAGTCCGCCAGCATACGGTCATTCAGTTCCGGGGCCAGAATCTGCACGAAGCTGACAGCCCCGTACTTCTTTCCCATGCGGAACTGCTTGCCGGTGCGGAACTCGAAGCCGGACGGAGCGATAAAGTCTTTGGTGGAAAGTCCGCTGGGAGCCAGCCAGTCCCACTCGAACTGGAACGGCGCCTGCTCGTCCATGTGGAAGATGGCGTGGAGCTGGGCCAGCCGGGCTTTGCCGTCCAGGACCTCGGCGGCCACGCCCAGCCGCTTGAAGTTGTTCAGCACATCGGTCTCGATACGCTCCAGCCGGGGCTTGGCGGAACGGATGCTGTCGGCCTCGATGGAAAAGGTCAGGTACTTGGTCTTGATGAGGCCGTTGTTGCCCCGCGCCAGCTGGTTTTGCAGCATCTGCGTGTACTCCACCCGGATGGGGTCAAAGTCATCCCCCTGGGCCGGGATGGTGATACTGTTGGCGAAGGTCTCCTGGGACGCCGCCAGGTTCAAAAAGGACAGCTGGAAACGGATGGAGCTGTCAAAATAGTTGAGGAAATCGCACCAGCCTTCAAAGATGGCGGTCTTGTCCTCGTTCTGGCTCAGCTGGTAGTTGATGTCCTGGAACTGGATGGTCTTGGTGTAGCGGCCATCCGCCACCTTGCAGATGCCGTCCGGCCACATCCGCTCATAGGGGATGCTGTCCTGGGCGGACAGCTCTTTTTTGTCCGTGCGGTTGGCGCGGGCAATCGCTGCCTCGATCTGTTTGCGTTCGGCGCGGGTCAGCTTACGCCGGGGTTTGGTCTGCGGCTCTGCCGGTTCGGCCTGCCGCTTTGTCTTTGCCGCGAACAATGTCATACACCTCCTTGTCGAGATTTGCCTGCCGCTCCAACACGGCATAGAAGTTGTTGGTGCGGTAGGGGCGCTGCTTGGGCCGGATGACGGCCACCTTGAGGATGTTGCCGATGATCTTTTCCAGGGGCTGGCCGTGTTTTTCATACATCGCCAGCATGAAGAAGGGCAGCATGACGAGCATCATGCACATGGCCGCCACGCTGTTACCAGCAGGCCCCCGGAGCAAAAAGAAAAGCGGCACGCCGATGAGCGCCCCGCAGCCGAAGCAGACAAGCTGCCTTTTGGTTAAGTTGAATGCGACCTTGGTTTTGACTTTCGTCAGGTCTTTGGGTACGGGTACATAAGCCATTTTGCGTTTCCTCCTTCCTGGCTCAGTGCGCCTGAAACACTGCTTTCGCGAGACTGCCGGTTTTGAACAGTGTGAAGCACAGCAGCACGGTATAGCCCACGCAGCTCCAAATCGCCATGATGATGTCCTCCTCGGTGGCGATGTTCTGCACCAGTACGGCGTAGATCGCCACACAGACGATAATCAAAAACGCCTGGAAGCCCAGGGCCAGCAGGCTGCGCAAGTAGTTCTGGCCCATGCCGCCCCATTCCTTGCCCATCATGGTCGCCATTGGGATGGGGGCCACCGACGTGACAAGGTAAATTTCGATCATACGGCCATAAATCACGATGAAAATGCAGATATACAGCGCCCACATGGTAATGCCGATAAAGAGCGACTGGAACCACAGGCCGAACAACGGCCCCAGGTCCATATCCATCAGTCGGGACTCCATATCGGTCATAACAGCGGAGATGTCGATGGAAGCGTCCGAACCGATGATGCCGGACGCCTGGGCCACCACGCTTTGGGCCATATCGAACACGGCCATGACGAGGTTCCAGGTGTTGGTGACGAGCAAAATCGCGGCGGCGGACTTGAACACCCATTTGAAGATCATCCAGGTGTCCACGTCATGCAGGTTGTTGCGGTCGGTAATCATCTGGATCAGCTCCAGCGTCATCACGATGGCCAGGATCACGCCTGCAATCGGCACCATGATGGAGTTGGAGAGGTTCTGAATCATACTGAAAATGCTGCCGTTCCACCCCTGCGGGGTCTGGCCCACCTGCGTGGCGATGTCCGCGACCTGTTGGTTCACGCTGTCGAACATCCCCGATAAGTTTCCCATGATGCCGCCCACCAGCATCTCTTTCAGCCAGTTGGTAAGGGCATCCAATAAGAAATCCATACGGTGTCAAACCTCCTTTCAGCCCCTCCCGCTGAGCGCGGGAGGGGGCGAGGATTTCAGCGGGGTGCGATCAGACGGTGAACAGGCCGGACAGCAGGGGCACCAGCACCATGCCGACGATGGCGACGCCCGCGCCAGCCATCAGCTGTTTCATTCCCTGCGATTTCGCGCCGGGGTTGTCGTTGCCATAACCTTCCAGCAGGTTGATGACACCCCACACGCCGAGACCGGCACCGAGGGCGATAACGAGGGTCTGGAGAACGGTGATTGCCTGATTGAAAAATTCCATAAATAAAGTTGGCCGGAATCTGTTTTGAATTGGTTTTTAGTCATGGTTCATAGGCATACAAAAGCCGGACAATCCGCCGCCCGGTATCCGGGCTGGCTGACTCCGGCCTTCCTCCTTTTTTCATTATTTTTGATAGAGATCGTCCGCTTTGTACGCCGATGGCCCCTTCGGGGCGGTTGTGGCGGATAGATACGATCACTCCCTTCTAAAGCGGAACATCATTCGCCAGCTGCGGCGTCGATCTCATACACGTCACAGACCTGGTTGGGTTTGAGCTTCAGCCGGGCCTTGAGGTAGCCTTCGATGTCAAAGGCGTTCTTCGGGTCGGCGTCAGCGGTGTACTTGTAGTTGGGGTGCTGGGTGATGTCGTACTTGTCCGACAGGAAAGGCCGCACCCCGCGCAGCTGGAGGATGCACTTGCCGCCGTCCATGACGGCCAGCTCATCCTGGCTCATCAGCGCCTTCCCCAATTTTTGATAGTTGAGCGAGTGGGAAGTCTCCCGCCCACGGCTCTCGCCGGTGTTGTAGGTGTCAATGGTTTCCTTGCCCAGCACGGCCTCCAGCTCCTTGAGCGTGGTCGGCTCCTTGCCGCCCAGGAAGATGGAGGAATCCATATTGCCGATGATGGTATCGGCGTTGTCCTTGTAGATGGCCTTGAGCTGGCTCTGTGCCTGCAAGACCAGGCAGGCGGAGATTTCCCTGCTTCGGATGGTGGCCACCAGCTTTTCCAGCTTGGGGATCTGGCCAATGTTGGCGCACTCGTCGATGAGGCAGCGCACATGGACCGGCAGCCGCCCGCCGTACACATCGTCGGCTTTCTCGCACAAGAGATTGAACAGCTGGGTGTAGCACATGGAGATCAGGAAGTTAAAGCTGTCATCGGTATCGCTCATAATGAGGAACAGCGCCGTCCGGCGGTCGCCCAGGGTGTCCAGCTCCAACTCGTCGTAGGACGTGACCTCCCGCAGCTCGGCAATGTCGAACACGGCCAGCCGGGCACCGCAGCTCACCAATATGCTCTTAGCGGTTTTGCCCGCGGCCAATTTATATTTGGCATATTGCCGCACCGCGAAGTGGTTGGGTTCCCGCTCTTTCAGCTCATCGAACATCAGGTCCACGGCGTTTTTGAACTCCTCATCATCCTCCCGGACCTCCATGCTGTTGATCATCTCGATGAGGGTGGAAAAGTTCTGTTCCTCCACCGGGGCTTCGTAGTGGATGTAGCCGATCAGCGCGCAGTACAAAAGCGTCTCTGCCTTGACCCAGAAATCATCCCCGGCCTTGCCCTCGCCCTTGGTGTTGGCGATCAGCGTTGTCACCAGCTTCAAGATGTCCTTTTCGCTATGGATATAGCTGAAGGGGTTATAGTGCATCGACTTCTTGAAGTTGATGGTGTTCAGCACCTTGATCTGGTATGGCTCATACACGATTTTGCCGTGTTTGTCCTTCACCGGCTTGCCGTCCTTGCCCAGCTTGGGCGTACCCCGCTGGAGCATTTTGCCGCACTCCACCAGGATGGTGCCCTTGGGATCGGTAACGACGTAGGAGCTGTGCATCTGCATCAAATTCGGCTTGAGCCAGAAGCGGGTCTTGCCGGAACCGCTGCCGCCGATGACCAGCACGTTCTTGTTGCGGGCATACTTGGGGTTCTTGGGACGGCTGGACATGGTAAGGCGCTCGGTTTGGGTCAGGATGACGTTGTTCTGGAACACCGGGTCGATGTAGGGGGCAATATCCTCATGGGTGCCCCAGCGGGCCGACCCGTACTCCACGTTGTGGCGGTACTTCTTGGCATTCTTGCCTTTCAGATACACCGCCAGCCGCAGGCCAGCGCCGCAGCACAGGCCCACAGCCAGGTCCAGCGGGTGCAGGCTGGGCCACCAGCTCCCCAGCGCCACCGGCAGGGTGGAAAAGAACGAGAGCATCTTGGCCGAGGCATCCGCGCCGGTCGCCAGCCGCCAGGCTTCCCCCAGGTTGGTGGCAAACAGGCCCAGCAGGAAGTAGGGCAGGTTCAGCAGCACCAGCTTTTTCACATTCAGCTGCTTCATCGTTCCAGCTCCTTCCGCTTTGTCCTGTCCACCACCGCATTTTTAATAAGCTCCTTGAAGTGGCTGAGCTTCTCCAGCACCGACGGGCGCTCGCTGCGGTCGGCCTTCTTGACCTTCCTCTGGGTGTACTCCGAGAATGCCGCCGTCAGGGCGTCGGCATCGCGGGCCTTGAAGAAAATCAGGTACTTGGGCGGCGAGGTGCTGCGGTCCTTTTTCACCGCATAGTCCACGCCGTACTTGCGGGCGATGCGCTCAAAATCCCGAATGGACGGGTCGTTGATCTCGATGTTGGAGACGCCCTGGTTCTGCCCGATGAGCTGCTTCACCGTCTGCTTGCCCTTCGGGGTAACGGGAGAATCCCGGCTGCGCTGCTTTTCCAGCTTTTTCTCCCTGCGGTGGGCCATGTACTTGGATATGGCGGCCTTGAACAGCCTGCCGGTGAACTTAGTGCCGCTGACAACCAGCGTCAAAGTCCTGTTTTCCACTTCCTCCTGCATAGGTCATCCCTCCCTTCGTCGGTTATGCAGTGGATGGTCTTGAATACTAAGGCGGGACCACCAGCCGCCGCAAAAGATACCGGCCCGTCATACCGTCACCAGAATCAGGTCACGCAGACCGGCAAAGTGCAGTTTGCCCTTGGGCGTCACCAGCGTGTAGGAGCCGGTGTGGCCGTTGCGGTAGTAGTCCCGCACACAGAACAGCCCATCATTGGCGCTCTTGGCGTAGGGCAGCACGCAGCCGGAAGGAGTGCGGTAGACAAATCGCCGTTCCAGCAGGAAGCGGACAAAGCGCCGCTCCGGCACGTCCAGCTCCTTGGCGGTGGTACGCAGGTTGGTACTGTGGTGCAGGTCGATGAACAGGTCGTAGTAGACGGCTTTGCTTTGCAGCCGGGCATTGTCCTCCCGCAGCGCCGCGTTCTTTTCGCGCTCGGCCAGCAGGTCGGAGCAGAGTTTCAGCAGCGCCTCCGGCGAGGTGGTGACCTCCCACAGCTTTTCCCTGGTGAGGTAGGCCCCGTGCTGGCGAATGCTGGGCAGGACTTCATCGAACACCCAGCGTTCAAACCGCTCCGCCGAGGGCAGCTTGCTGTGAACAATAAGGCGGTACACATCACCTTCGGGGATAAAAAGCATTTCCACCATCTGCACGGCGGGCGTGCCATCCGCCTTTTTCCCGGTCTGGACCCCTATGGAACATTTCGTTCCACAGCGGGTGTGGTCGCGGACGGCTTTACGGGGATTGGCATATCCCAAAGCAGCGGCTACATCCGTTCCGCAGAACAGCACCTTGCCGTCCTGCTCAAAAGTGCGGATGCTGCCAAACTCCGGGTTTTTGAAAATTTCCATCTGGTTCATATCGTGCCTCCTTGGGCGGTGCAGCAGAAAAGGCGGCCATTACCAGCCGCCTGCGTGCATATCGTGGTTGACCTGGGCCGTGTAGTGGTTGTTCATGGTGGTGGGCGCGTTGAACAGCACGGTCAGCAGGTACTGCTTCATGTTGCGGATTTCGGTGGTGTTGTTGTGCAGGCACTCCATGACGAACTCGATGTGGGAGCTGTCCAGCTTCAAGAACCGGGACCGCACCACCTCATGGGGGAAGTCCGCCCCGGCAATGCGGGTGGTCTTGCGTCTGGCGCAGACCGTTTCCACGATCAGCTCCACGATCTCGTCCAAATCCTCGCGGTAGGTGGTAAACTCCCGGCACAGGTGGTCGTACTCAATGTTCTCCAACACCAAATCCCGATAACTCTCCATTTCTTCCACCGACATCGCATCCCGTCCTTTCCGTTCCGGCGGCCTGGCCGCCGCAAATCCCCGGAAGGGAATGGAATCGGTACTTGATCCCTGAGTATTTGATTTTTGGGTCTTTGATTTCTCTATATTTAATTCTGCGGGCTTTTCCGTATCCGGGTCAGCCAGATACGGGTTTTCCGTATCTGGTGAAGCCGTATCCGGCGCTTTGGGCTGGGGCTGCTCGTAGATAACATACTCGGTGTCGCTGATGCGGCCCTGGCGGTCCCGCAGCTGGTGGCGGACGATGTACCCGGCGCTTTCCAGCTCCCGCAGCGCCCCGCCGATGGCGTCCACGCCCTCCTTGCAGATTTTGGCGAGGCCGCGGGTGGTGTAGTTCCAGTCCTCCGGCAAAGACAGCATCATAGACAAAAGCCCCTTGGATTTCAGCGACAGCCCCTTGTCGCGCAGGTGGTGGTTGCTCATAACGGTATAATCACGGGTTCGTTCAATGCGAAAAACGGCCATTTCATCACTCCTCTCGGCATTTATGGCATGAAAAAAGCCGCAATCTTCAAAGAGACTGCGGCGGTCAGGTGCGGTAGTTCCGGCTGTGCCAGGAATATGGCGGCTTCGGCACAGGGGGCCGGGTAAAAGCATCCTGCGCGGTGCCGAAGGGCAGGCGCTGCATCACCTGGTCGATCTCGGTGCTTTCCATGTCATGCTGGGATTGGCAATGTTCGCGGATGGCTTCTTCAATGTCTCTAACGGTACACATAATTCATTCCTTTCTTGGCAAGTGGTGGGTTTACGGGTGGCGGCGCTTTTTCTTCGGCTTGAAGTCTATGATGTGCCCCTCGACAACGTGGGCATGGCGCTTGATTTTGATGTCCCGGCGCTGCTGGCTGAGCAAGGCGGCCTGATAGCCGTCCTCGGTGAGAAACAGCCGCATTTCATCGCCGGGGCTGCCGTAGGTGCAGGGGCGCAGGACGGAAAACTCGATCATCCAGCGGGTATTGTCCCGAAAACGCTCCACAGCCAAAATGTTATGTCCTTTCAGCTCTCTGGCTGAAATATCCCTCATAGGCTCTCCTTTCTCAGCGTTCATGCTGTTGCTGGCGCTTGCGCTGCCACTGTTCCAGCAGCTTGATGATGGTCTCCTGCATCCGCTGGGGCGTATAGCTCCGGGGGAAATATTTGCGCAGGGTGTCGCTGGTAAAGGTGATCTTGTCCAAGTCGCTTTTCTTTTCCTCTCCCATGATGACCCGCATCATGTCGAGGGTCAGGTGGCCCTCCTGGCTGTATTTTTTCAGCCGTTGGGCCTGGGAGAGCGACGGCGTAGCCTGCTCGCTGTCCATTGCGTCCAACAAATCCACCTGTTCCTCTTTTTTGAGGAAAGACAGCTCATAGGCGGGGTTGAAGGCGATTTTCTTCTCATCCACCATGTCCAGCAGTTCGGGGATCAGCTCGGTGAGGCGGATATAACGGAAAATCTGGTTTTTACTCTGGCCAACCTGTTCAGCCAATACCTCACTGGATTTCTTTCCTGGCAACTTGTTCCCAACTTGGGAACAAGTTAAATCGGCGCGGGCACCTTGATGGTTCATGGCCTCCAGCTTCATCTTATAAGCAAAAGCCCGCTCACTGGGGAGCAGGCTTTCTCGCTGTAAATTGCTGTCAACCATGATGATGGTGGCCTGGTCATCGTCCAGGTCGCGGACAATGACCGGCATGGTATCCTTGCCAGCCAGTTCGCTGGCCCGGTGACGCCGGTGTCCGGCGACCAGCTCATAGCCGCCGTTCGGGTCCGGGCGGGCGATGGCAGGAACCAGTACACCGTACTGCCGGATGCTGTCGGCGGTCTCCATCATGGCCTCGTCATCCTTGACCTTGAAGGGGTGGTCCTTGAATGGGTGCAGCTCGGACAGGGAGATTTCCAGAACCTTTTCCCGCTGGGCGTCGGCTCGGCTTTCCTCGGTGGAAAACAGGTCATCGACCGAGGCCAGCTCTACTTTTTTCGCGCTGCTTTTCAAGTTTTATCACCTCCTGGGTCAGATTTTTGTACCCCTCGGCCACCTTGCCATTGGGGTCGTGGGCAAAAATGCTCTTGCCCTCGGCGCTGATTTCCTTGGCACGGACGGAATGGGGAATCTCGGTGCCAAACACCTTGATTTTGCTGCCGTAGGTCTCCCGCAGCAGGGCGGCGATCTCCTTGG
>ENA-UOJS01000369-UOJS01000369.1-human-gut-metagenome-genome-assembly--contig:-C74-NODE-369-length-48990-cov-8.783877_pt1 | contig 48990 bp, 27 predicted proteins | sample MGYA00242355_ERZ723902 | MGnify/ENA metagenome assembly ERZ723902
CGGAGCGGTGTGCCGCTCCTGTACAACCATGCCTGTCTCTACCGGAGCCTCCCCCGCCCGGAGGGGAAACCGTTCCGGTTTTCCCGGTTCTTAAGTACCCGGCGCCGGCACCTTGCCGGTCGGGTTCCAAGGGCGAAGCGCCTTGGTCGCTCCGAGAGGAGCGAAATCCCGGATTCTTACGGAAGGATCTTGCGCTCTTTCAACCACAACACCAATTCCCTGGTCCACGGCAGCGCGTTGTCATAGGGATACCGGTCCCCCAATCCGAGGCCGTGACGGCCGGTTCCGTAGATGTGCAGCGCAAACGGCACCTTGTGATTGCTCAGGGCGGTCGCGAAGTTGATGCTGTTGGAGACCGGCACCCCGCCGTCGTCGGCGGTGTGCCAGATGAAACACGGCGGCGTGTCGGCGGTCACATTCTTCTCGGCCGAAAGCGCGTCGATCAGTTCGGCCGACGGATTGGCTCCGAGCAGGTTGTTCCGGGAGCCGCGGTGCGTGCCGGGCCCCATCGTGACCACCGCATAGCACAGGATGCCGAAATCGGGACGGGAACTGACCCGCTCGACCGGATCTTCGGAAGCGGGCTTGCCCGCGTCATACTTCGTCAGCAGCGTGGCGGCCAGATGCCCGCCCGCCGAGGACCCCATCACACCGATGCGGGCCGGATCGACGTTGAACTCCTGCGCCCGGCTGCGGATGGTCCGCATCGCCCGGGCGGCGTCCTGCAGCATCACCGGATGCCGGTAGCCTTTGGAGCCGAGCCGGTAGCGCAGCACGAACCCGGCGATGCCGTGCCGGTTCAGGAACCGGGCGTAATCCGCCCCCTCGTGTCCGGCCAGGCCGCCGTAACCGCCGCCGGGGCAGATCAGCACCGCCGGAACGGGCCCTTTCGCCCCCTCCGGCAGATATGCCGTCAATGTCGGAATATCGAACTCGGAAGTGCCGCGCGCGCCGGGCGCATCGCCCTGCCACAGCCGGAACGGCGCCGGCGCATCCGCACCGGCCAGCGCAAACATCGCACAGCAGCACAACAACAAAGCAATTTTTTTCATTTTCCCGCAGCCTTTCTTTCCCATTCCTGAAGCAGTTCATTCTGCAAAACCGTCTCCGCCGCGGACATCACCGGGAAAACAGCATCCGTTTTCCCCTGCACCGCCAGCGAAGCGAAATACTCCGCCTCCAGCGTGAAGCTGGTCCGGTCGCACGGCACTTCGATCACCTCCGCCGCTTCGCCGCTCCGGGTCAGCAGGATTCGGCCCTGCGGCGGATTCACCCGGTCGCACACCCACGGATCGGGCACGACGATCTTCCCGCCCTCCCCGTAGATCCGCAGGGAGTTATCCTCGGTGCTGGTCAGACTGACCGTGAGCCGCCCGACGATTCCGGCCGGATAGCACACCAGCGCCGTCGAAAGCAGATCGATGCCGTTTTCCGCCCATACGCCGACCGCCTCCAACCGTTCCGGCCGCACCGGCGCATTGCCGGAGGAAGCGGCGGCGACCAGATTGGCCATCGACAGCGGATAACCGCCGATGTCCCAGATCGCCCCGCCGCCCAGCGCCGGATCGAACAACCGGCTTGCCGGATTGAATTCGGAGCGGAAACTGAAAGCCCCCTCCACCGATCGCACCCGGCCGACCGCGCCCGCCTTGAGCAGCTCCGCCAGCTTCGCGGTCTGCGGGTGGCAGCGGTACATGTACCCCTCCAGCAGCAGCACTCCCTGTTCCCGGGCCAACCGCTGCATTTCATGGATTTCCTCCATTCCGAGCGCCATCGGCTTTTCGCAGAGCACGTGCTTGCCCTGCTTCAATGCACAGCGGGCCCATTCCGCATGGAAAGGATGGGGCGGACAGACGTAGACTGCCTCGATTTCGGGATCGGCGCACATCTGCTCCACCGAAGAATAGGCGCGCTCCACCCGGTGCTCCGCCGCGAACGCCGCCGCCTTTTCCGCCCGGCGTCCCGCCACGCCGCAGGCCCGGCAGTTCTCCGCCCGATTCAGCGCCAGCGCGAACGTCCGGGCGATCTGTCCGGTTCCCGCAATTCCCCACTTCAGCATCGTGACCTTTCCTTTCACTCAGAATTCCCGCCGGAAGACGGACATCACCAGATTGTAAAGTTCCTCGCCCAGCACTTCCTTGTGCAGCACCTTGACCCGGACCGTGCGCCCCGGCATCACCTCCGGCTGGCGGTCGAATCTGACTTCGATCCGGTAAAGGGCCATCACGGAGTTGTACTCGGGCGAAAGGCTGTTTTCGTCGCGGTAAACCGGCAGCGGCCCGCCGAAATTCTGCAGCAGCGGGGAGTTCCGCAACTTGGCCGGAATCTGGGCGATCGCCTGAATCTCCCCTTCCTCAACGCCGTACCGGTCGGGAAAGATGACTTCCACACGCTGATTGACCCTCAGCTTGCGCACCTCCTGGTCCGTCGCATAGGCGTAGACCATCTTGGTGTCGGAGACCAGTTCGCCGACCACCATGCCCGGCGGGAAAAAGAACCCCTTCGAAATATCCGTCCGGCGCGGCACGAAATTGCCCTCCGCCGGCGCCCGGCGGATCAGGTTGCCCTTGCGCCGCCTGAATTCCCGGAGTCCCAGTTCGTCGCTTTTGAGTTTCTCCTCCGTGACCTGGCTGTCGCTGAAAGTCTCCCGGTCGAGCTGCTGCAGCTCAAACAGCGCGTTGTCGAACGCATGGGTCCAGACCACCTTCTGCCGGTTGAATTCCAGCATCGGGTTTTCCAATTGGTAGATCAGGTCGCCCGCCTTGAGCCGCACCGTGTTCTTCGGCCAGGGGGAAGCGAGGAAACCGCTCTCCTCGATCGAAATCAGCTCGCTCTTTTCCGCCACGATCTCTCCCGGCAGCGTGATGTTCCACGAAAGCGGGAAAAACAGCACCACCAGCACGATCGCCGCCGTCAGGATGCTCCACCACCAGTTCGCCCGCGCCGCCGCCCGTTTCGACATCGTGCGGATCGTCTTGATCTCGCGGTAAAGCGGGAAAATCGCCAGCGTGTAAACCTCGAGGATCAGCAAAATCACCGCCACCACCTTGATGAAGCTGTGGTAGACGATCATGATGATCGAGGTATAAAGCACAATCCGGTACAGAAACGACGCGATGCCGAATGCCAGCAGCAGGCCGCGCCGCGGCTCCGACGGCTTTTCGCCGAGGCCGAAGAAATAGTACCGCCAGTACCGTTTCAGGCAGTCGGCGGAGTTCCCCATCAGGTTTTCGATGTTCAGCAGGTCGCACAGGATGTAGTAGCCGTCGTACCGGATCAGCGGATTGCCGTTGACCAGCAGCGTGCTCAGGGAGCTGACCGCGAAGATATAGAACATGGTCGACTTCATCGGCCCCGGCGGCAGATAGCACCACAGCAGCGCGGCGATGCCGCCGACGATCAGTTCGCCGATGATGCCGGCGCAGTCGATCAGGGTGCGCTGCCGCAGCGGGAGCCGCCAACTGTCGGTGGTGTCGGTGAAAATGCGTGGGTAAAACACGATGAAACTCACCCCGATCGCCCGCACCCGGCATTTGAAGTGCATCGCGGCCAGCGAGTGGGACGCTTCGTGGATCACCTTCAACCCCACAATCGCGACGAAATATTTGGCCAGCCCCGCCCACGACAGCGAATCCAGGAACATGCTCCGCACCGCCGAGAAATCCCGGATCATCAGGATGTACCCCAGCACTGCCGGAATCAGCACCAGAATCAGGAACCACCGGCTCGCCAGAAAGTCGACATAGGGAGCGATCGTGCGGAAAAACCGGTCCGGGTGGATCGGAGGCAGCTTGAAAAACATATACACCGAGGCGATCCGAAGCAGCAGCGTGCTTTTCTTCACCTGCTCGGCCATCTGCTTTTTGCGCTCGAACTCGCCGTACTCCGGCGCGAACAGATTGTTCTGCTGCAGGAAGGAGACCAGTTCGATCACTTCGGCGGACGACACCTCCAGTCCGGCGGCCTTCAGCCGTTCGAGAAACACCTCCAGCTCATACGGCTGATCCATCTTGCTGATGATCAGGGCCGTTTCGGGACTGATCCGGAAATACCCCTCCGAAACCGGATCGAACAGCATCGGATAGTTTCCATGCACTCCGGGCCGGATCAGCTCGATGTCCTGACGCAGCATTCCTATTTTCATGTCGTCAGATCCACCTGAGATAAATGACCAGATTCCGGAAGAGGTAGTAACCGAGCGACACCCGCTCTCCGCGCAGTTTCGCGATGCCGCGCATGCCGAACCGCAGGTTGTCGGCGTTGTTCATCGCGGCGCGCACCTTGTAGCAATAAACGCGCTGCTCGGTCAGTTCCGGGTAGTTGCTGATCGACGTGACCTCCGCCTCGATCGCCTGATCGGGGCGAGTATACAGAAACAGCGTCGCGTCCAGCTTGCCCTGCAGGATCGAACTGTCCCGCTCATTGACCAGGATTTCCGCCACATTGCCGTCGCCGGTGTAGATGTCGAAAATTTTGTCTCCGGTGCGCACCGCGCGGTTGGTCAACAGTTCGGCCCGTCCGTCCGCCAGCGCCAGCACCCCATCCACCGGAGCGATGAATTTGGAATGCGCCAGATACCAGTTCGCCTCATCCACCGCCACCTTGGCGCCGTTCAGGCGTGCTTCGATCAGCTGCACCTTTCCCAGCCGGGTCCGGTCGGAAAAGGCAGCGCTGCTCTCCAGGTCGTACTCCTTCTCGATCTCCCGGACCTGGCTGGCGGCATTCGCCAGCCGGAACGCCACCTGGCTGGTATCGTACTCCGCGATCACCTGCCCGGCCTTGACCCGGTCGCCGTCCTGCTTGTAGCACTTGGCGATCGGGCCGTCGAACCACGCGTAAGAGCTGACCGTTTCCGGCGCTTTCACCACGAACTCCGCATTCACCGACTCGTTGACCGGCACGAACATCAGCGCGGCGATCACCGCCAGCAGGATGTACAACGCGACCTTGCGGGGCCGGAAGATACTGCGCAGCCGGGCCTTGCCCGACGCCCGGCAGCAGCGGTGGCAATAGAGCGCCTCCGCGTAGTTGCGGACCAGAATGCTCGCCGCATTCATCGCGAAATTCGGCACCTCCTCGGGGAATTCCAGCAGCCACACCAGCCGGAAATCCACCTTCCCGAGGAAAGGCGGCGGCGCCAGCATCACCACCATCATCGTTTCCCGGTCGCCGATCAACTGCGACAACGCCACACCGGCCCGCTGATCCAGATTGGAACAATCCGCCAACGTCAGGACCTGCGGTTTCTCCGTCAGCTCCAGATGTTCGCAGAGCGCGCACTGCGCCTGCGCCTCATTGGTGCTCTGGTTGACCGCCACCTGAGCGAACGACGTGACCACACGGGCCTTGCCGCCCTGAATTTCCAGCATCGTGGAGCTTTTGTACCGCAGCAGCGTGCGCGAACTGTTCACCGCAATGCCGGAAGCCGTGGTGAAATCGGGAGCCGCAAACAGGTCATTGCTCAGCTTGATGATCATGCCGAAGGCTTTGAGCCTGGCGCTCCACTCGTTTTTCTGGTCATTCGCCATCGGTCAGCACCCCGGTCAGCCCGGCGGTCAATTTGCCGTCGGAATTGTCGATCAGCGCCTTGATCTCGATCGTGCCGGACCGGTGGTCGGCCCGGGGAGAAACTTCAAACACTTTTCCCTTCACGACATCCGGATGCCCGGCGAAACGGAACGAAAGCTCCGTGCCGATCGTCCGGGGCGCGGAAACCGGCACATTCATCACCGCCAGCAGCTTGCCGTCGTCGATGACCTTGAAAAGCGGCTGCCCGGCGCGGACCGTCTCATGCTCCCGGCAGAGCACCTCCTCGATCTTGCCGTCGAACGGCACGTTCAGGAAGCAGTATCCCAGCAGCAGCTTGGCCTCCAGATAGTTGGCGTCGGCGATCTTCTTCCGGGCGTTGGCGGAAGCGCTCTCCGCCTCCCGCCGCTTCAATTCGATCTTGCTCTGAAAGTTTTCGTCGAAAAGTTTCTTCTGCGACACATAGGATTCATCCGCGAACTCCGCCTGAATCTTCGCATCCTGCGCCGAGGCTTCGGCGCGCTCGCAGTCGATCCGGTAGCGGGTGTCGTCCAGCAGAACCAGCACTTCGCCCGCTTTGAACCGTTCTCCGACCCGGAATTTATATTCCTTGACCGTGCCGTCGACTTTGGCGGCGATTTCCGCCTCCCGGAAAGGAAACAGCACCACTTTGACCGGCCTCGGCTCCACGGCCGCGACGGAAAACATCGCCGCCAGAAGCACCGGCAGAAAAACTTTTTTCATCGGAAAACAATCCTCAGTTGTTTCAGGACGCCAAACCGGAGCCTCGCCGCACGCGGGGATTCCGGTCCCGGCCCCTTGACACAACCGGCCCCGGAACTTTCCGGAGCCGGCTGCTCATGTTTTCAATTATTGTCGATCAAATCCGCCAGGATCAGATCGCGACCATCTCGGAGAGGGCCTCATCGACCTCATCCTTGAAGATGTCGGCGCGGCTCATCAGGTCGGAGTAATCCGCATCCGAGAAGTCGGCGCCGTCGAAGATCGCCGTATCGTAGGCGGTCTCAAGGCCGAGGAAATCGACCTCCGACTGGAGCACGGCGGCGATATCGTCGCCGTTGGGATCCAACTTCGGCAGGCTGCCGCTGCGGCGGAATACGAACCCTTCCTCATAGAACAGCTCTTCCAGCTCCGCCGCCCGCAGCTCATTGCCCAGCAGCATCGCCAGCGAACTGAAGTTCAGGTTGTTCTGGCTCGGGAAGGAGTCGCCGATACCGCCCGCGGAGTCGAACACCTTCCAGCCGGTGTTGCCCGATCCCAGCGAGTTGTTGCCGTTCAGATCCGCGCCGCCGCTCAACAGGTTCGAATTCGAGATGTGAACCCAGTTGAAGTTCAGGTTCCCGGCCGCCACATCCCACTGCCTGCCCGGAATCGTCGAATCCAGATAGAGCAGCTGGCTCGGCGAACCGGTCGCGGTGAACGTGCCGTTGACCGTGGTCAGCGAACCGGCGGCGAACAGCTTCTGCCCGGTGCCGTTCAGCGTCAGATCGTCATAGGTACCGTTCATCACCTGCTGGGTGCCGTTGCCGTTGTAGGTAACGTTGCCGTTCGAGGCGTGAAGCACCGCACCGCCGCTCTGCACCGCGTTGCCGGAAATCGTCACATTGCCGACGATCGACTTCACGCCGTTGCCGTCAATGGTGATATCCTTGTAGGAACCGTTGTAGATGTCCTGATCGCCGTTGCGGTCATAGACGACGCTGCCCGTGCTGTGCAGCTGGCCTTCGCCCGTCGTATCGCCGCTCAGCGTCAGGCTGCCGGAGGCGTTCAACCGGGTATCGAGCGACATCGTACCATTCACCTTCACATCGCCGGAGAGCGTGTTGTTGCCGGTTCCGTCGATGGTCAGGTCATTGTAGTTGCCGCTGTAGATCTCGTGATCGGCATTGCCGCTGTACTTGACGGCGCCGGTGGTGTTGGAGATTTCGATCCTGCCGCTGCCGGTCGTCATGCCGGTAAAGGTCAGATCCGAATCCGTCGAAATCACGCCGCTGTTGTTCACCGATCCCAGAATCTCCGCGTCGCCGGTGAAATTCCAAGTTCCCAGTATATTGTACTGCGAGTTCACATCATCGGCCAGTTTCCCGGTCGTAAGCACTCCGGAAGTTTCCACCGTCAGCGTCCGGGCGCTGTTGTCCAGCAGATCCGCCGTGACATTGCCCGCAATGCTCTTGGCGACGCCGCTCAGAGTCAGCTTGCCGTACTTACCGGAATAAACATGTTCAGCCGCCTGATTGTAGATCGTTTCGGCAGTCGAATTCACCGTACCGTTACCGAAGGTCTTGCCGTCGAAAATCAGCACGCCATCGCTGGTGATCGCACCATTATTCACAAACGAGCTTGAAATGTTTCCATTCGTATTGATCGTAATGTCACCGTTCAGGGTCTTGGTTCCATCACCGGTAACCGTCAACCGGCCATACTCGCCGCTGAAGATATCCTGAGCGTCGGCTCCGTTATAAACCACCTCACCGCTGCTGTTGTTCAGGCTGCCGCTACCGGCAGTCGAGCCGCTGATCGTGATCAGGTTGCCGTTGCCGGAAATCGTGCCGTCGTTCTGCAGCACTCCGGTAAAGCGGGCACCGGTTCCAGCATTGAGAGTGCTGTTCGCCTCCACGCTGTAGTCCCCGCTGCTGCCGTTCGCGCCGATGTTGTCGGCGATCACTGTCGCACCGTTGGAAACCTTGACCAAACCGTCATTGGCGAACTTGGAAGCGTCAAAGGTGTAACCGACCGTAATATCGAGTATTCCGTTATTGGCAAGCCCCTCCACCGAAACTCCGCCGTTGTTCAACTGAATCGTACCGTCATTGACGGTGCCGTTCAGCTTGGCGGCGCCATTCAGGATCAAGAGATTGCTGTTGGTCACATTGGCGAGGTTGGAGGCGCTCTCCACCACCATCGTACCCGAGTTGGAAACGCCGCCGACGAAACTGTTGACCTCCGAAATGACATTGAACGTACCGGCATTGTCGACACGGCCGAACAGCGTTCCGGACGCGCTGTCCAGATTCAGGACGCCTCCCGCCGCAACAGTGTAATTGGCCCCTGCCGCGTCGGTCATCTTCAGCGTCAGGCTGCCGCCGTCGGCGACGTTGACCGTCTTGCTGTTGGAACCGCTCAGGGTCACGTTCTGCGCATTGACGTTGATCACGCCGGCATTGTCGGCGGTCACATTCAGGCCCGTCGCATTCAAGTTCAGCGTACCGGTCGCCAGGTTGCTCAGACCGCCGCCGAAGCTGACCAGCGCATTGACCTCCACCGTACCGGAGTTAGTCACGCTCCCGGCCACGGTACCGTCACCGTTGAAGACAAGCATGCCATTCTGCGAAACGAGATATTCACCGGCTCCCGCCAGCCCATTGAGCGTCAGACTGCCGTCAACCTGCACACCGGAATTGTTGGTGAACACTCCAGTCACCTCGGTCTTGCCGGTCACAGTCTTGAGGCCGCCATCCAGAGTCAGCGTGCCATAAGTGCCACCGAACACAGACTGGGAATCCGTGCCGTTATATATGACGTCTGCCGCTTCAACCGTGGCCGTACCGGAAGTGATGCCGCTGAAAGTCAGCGAATCACCGCTGAACGTTCCGCCGTTGCCGGCAACCGCACCGTTGAAAGTCAGGGTTCCGGTTCCGGCCGTCACCGTTCCGGCATTCTCGACATTGGCGGTCAGCGCACCGACATTGATCACAGCCTGTCCGTTCTCAAGCACGTTCAACGTACCGCCGAGATCGGTTTCAACGGTCAGGACTCCGGCTTCGCCCACCTGAACAATACCGGTATTCACCAGTCCGTTGACCGTCACACCGGCAGTGGTCACGGAAATCGTGCCGTAGTTGCTGATATTGCCGTCGAGCGTCATGGCCGCGTTCACCGTAATCGTGCCTCCGGCCATGTTCTCGACCTTGCTCTCGGCATTCAACGCCGCATTCAAGGTCAGGGAAGCGCCCGCATTGTTGGTGAATGAAGCGAACTTCGTCCCGGCGGCATTGACCGTCACATCGCCGCTGTTCGTGAAACTGCCGGTCACGCTCAGGGCGCTGTCGATGACGACCTTGCCGCCCGCATAGACCTCCACGCTCTGGACAGCCGCATCCGGATTACCCTCGGTCGCAGTGATGCTGAAAGTCAGTTCGCAATCGCCATCCACACGGAACTGGCTGCCTGCGCCGCAACCGTTCACGGTCACATGGGCGCCGCCCTGAATCCAGTACTTGCCGTCAGTGGCGACATCGATCACATAACCGTCTTCATTCACGATGATCCACGACGTTTCGATCACCAGATTATAGAATCCGGTCCAGTTGGAATCGTACTGAAGCGGGTTGTGATCCGGGGTCTGCCAGACCGTCACGGTTCCTCCGATCATCTGGAACACCGTGTAAGGATCGAACTTCAACGTGCTTCCCTCGTAGGCGATCATCGTCGAAGAAGACGGATCCTCATTGCCGGCGGACACCTTGTAAAGAGTCAGCGAACCGGTCCTGCCATCTTCCGAACCGACCTGAATCGTACCGCTGGTCGACAGATTATTGATACGGACGTCACCGTAAACATTCAGGACATTTCCCTGTTCCAGCCGGAAGATACCATCGAGCGTACTGTTGCCTTCAAGCGTCAGAGTGGAACCCTCCTTCACTGTAAATGTGCCGGTATTGACAACCGCACCGGTAACTGTCAGATTCGAACCGCTCAGATTCAGGCTGCCGTTGTTGGTGATGCCGGCAATCGTGGCGTCATTGAATCCCTGCAATGTCAGCGTGGAACCGGCCCCCACTTCATACGAAGAGAGTTTATTGTTCATCTTGATATTACTCAAGGTGACATTGCTGTTACCGGCGACCCGGAACACGCCATCATTGATCAGTACAATCGAGTCATCCGTATTTTCGAATGTGTAATCTCCATTGCTGCTCACCACCAAAGTACCGGAATTCACCAAGATCGGCTGCACAACATTCGCAGTCATTGTGATGTTTAGAGTCGTCCCCTGGCTGACCTGAATTTTCGGAACCGCAGAACCGGTCACCGAAACCTGATGCAGCGTCACCACGGCATCTCCACCAATCGCCAGACTGGATCCCATTGTCAGCGCCCCCGCCTCCACATCAGCATCAATCGTCTTATCCAGACCGGAGAAGTTCAGAGAAGAATAATTGCCGCTGTAAACCATTTGGTTGTTCTGTCCGGCAATTGCAGAGGCGCTATAAGTGACACTTCCGGCATAGGCAGAGGTTGCCGTGCCGAATATCGCACTCCCCTGGACCAAGCCGTCAAATACCAGATTTCCCTTGCCGGTAAACGTTCCCATCGCGAATGTATTGCCGGAAACGGTAATATCATTATCGATCACCTTGTTGCCGGCTCCATAGATGGTAAGATTTTTATACTCACCTCTCAGGAATCCGCCGTCGATGTTCTCACCATAGGTGACACTCAATTTGCCGCCGGTAATCGCACCGGAACCGCCGACACTCGAAGTGATCATCAGACTGCCTGTTCCAAGGAGCTGGGTGTCCAAACTCAGATCCGCGATCCTCTGAACTCCGGCGCCGATAACCTCCAATTCACGGTAAGTGCCGGAATAAATATCCCGCTCCATATAACCGCTGTAATCGTAGGTCACACGTCCGGATTTGCCGGTTGCGACGATTCGGGCGGAATCCGTATTGGCCAACGTGCCCTTCAATGTCAACTGGGTATTATTCAAAGTCAACGTTGCCGGTGCATTTGCGGAACCGCCCTCGATACTGAAAGCATCTTTCACGGTAATCGCCAACACACCGTCTTTACCGGCATTCACGGTATGATCACCGATGAACGTCAAACTGCCGTAATCACCACCATAGATGATATCTGCATCCTTACCGTAAGTCACACCAAGCCAATGCCCATCGGCCACAACCTTCCCCGTACCCTTTGTTCCACCATTAAAGGTAAGCGAACCGCTTCCTGTCGTAGAGATACTGCCGTTGATCATGACATCTCCGACTGCGGCAATATTGTTGACCACCAGATTGACATAAGTTCCGGCAAAGAGCACACTGCCGGCGTTCTCGCCATAGGTGACAACACTATTGCCGGTCATTGAGACTTCGCCTTCCACGGCGTTGCCTTGAGCGTCGAAACCGGTATTGGTAATCGAACCGTTGAATACGAGATTGCCATCTCCACGGATCAGTCCGGTACTTGAAACAGCCCCGCCGAAAGTCGCCGTCACATTACTATTGACAGTAATCCTGCTGCCGTCATCCACAGTCACATCGCCATTGACGGTCAGATTCATCTGCACATCAAGCATGCCGTTTTCCAGACGGAAAGCCCCCTCGACAACTTCCGTCGTACCGGGAGACATCCCCAGATAACCGTCCACAATCAACGTCACGCCATCCTTGACGATGAATTTCGAATTTGCAACATAATAACTGGTATGCCGTTCCTCCGCCGTCTTTGAACTGTCGATCACAATCCAGGTATCCACCTTGCTGAAGTCAATACGAACAGTATCTTTCAGGGTACCGCCGGCCACTTCGATCGCAGCGGCATAAACGAAACCGTATTGCATATCGTCGTAGAACTCAAGCGTGCCGTTGCTTCCCACATAAATGACCGCGGTCGGATTCTTAATATCCCCGGTTGCATAAGCATACACCAGAAGATCGCCGCCGGCCTCCACTTTCAGCGTGCCATTCAGCACCAGTCCGGATTCACCCGGCACTTTGCCTTCCAGCGATCCCAGAGTTGTTTCGGCAGTGACAACCAGAGTAGCTCCCTTGTCCACAATCACGAAAGGCAACTCCTGACCGGCAGCGGCCAGTTCCAAAGTGGAATCGGCATTGACCACAACTTCACCGGCCGTACCGGAAATGCTGCTGTCGCTTCCATCAATCACGAACGTATCTCCGGCCTGAAGCGCGAAGATCAACTGGGCCTTATCGAACTGGACGAAATTCCCAAGCTTCACTCCGGAATCTTTGACAATGAAAGTTCCGTAGTTATCCACATCGGTAAATTTCGTATTGGATGCGGTAACCCCGGTCCGGCGGACTTCGGTGCCATCCACCACCACATAATTGGTCACTTTACCTGCAACAGTGATCAGACCATCCTTGACGCCATTGAACCCCACCCCGAACGCATCGCTTTGTATCTCAATATCGCCGCCGATTTCATAACCGTTTCCAGCCTGAGAATTGAAATCAATCCGTGATTCAGAACCGACGGTATAATCCCCGTTGCCGGTCGCCTTCTGATTGACGGTCAGAGTTCCCTTCTCAAGCGAAATGCCGGTTGCATCATTCAGAAGAGTACCGACGGTAACCTGACCGTCGATCGTCTTTTCACTCCCTCTAAGCTCCAATTCATTATAAGAGGAACTGCCGGTTGCGAAAATCTTCTGGTCGCCGGAGGTGCCGGTATTGTCATACGCCACCATGCCATTCCCGGCGGCTACCCGGCCGTTTCCGCTCGTAGCATTCAAGAAGGAGACCGCTTTATAGTCGGCAACCTGAATTGTGCCGTCATTGATCACCGAACCGTTTACCACCGCCATGGTCCGGCCACCGCTGGTAGACGGATCGGTCGCAGTCTTCACATCGAACACAACCTTGCCGCTGCCGGCAATCTTCAACCAGGAGTCCTGGGTATCGGTATACTTTCCGTTGAAAGAAAGCTGGGTATTGCCGGAAACCACCACACCCACTCCCTGATTCGTGAATTCACCGGAGACCACAGTATTCCCGGTAACGGTCACACCGACGCCATCGGCAAGATAAGCGCCGCCGCCCACAGTCAGATTGACCAGGTTGCCGCCCAGGATATTTTGGACCACATTTCCGGAAATCCCGGTATTCACATTCCCGAAGAACCAGGTCTCCGTGGTGTCATTGAACTGAGGAGTGGCGGTATTATCAGTCGCCATGATGGCATCGCCACTCTGATCGAGGGCCAGCTTTCCGCCGATATACCAGTAATAGTTGCCATCCGGATTATCCGGATCCAGTCCGACCGTAACATCCACATATTGATTGAAACCGGAAATCTTCACCGGCGGATTCGCCCCGGGAATGATCCAGCCGTAGTTCGGGTCGTAAACCGGGCGGTTGCTGTATGCGTCGCCGATCCGGATTCCGCCGATCCGCCAATAACCGTCGCTGTCCTTATAGACCGTCGTGGAATCAGGCCCATAATTCGTCTCCGCATCATAGTGATAAGTGACTTTGCTCTCCGCACTCATGTTGAACGAGCCGGATCCATTCACCGAGAAGTAGAAGAATACGTCACCGGCCCCGCTGATCACACCGTCATTGGTTATTTCACCAAAGAAACGGAGCTCACCGGTATTGGCCACAACGATATTCGCATCCTTGGCATTGATCACTTTGCCGAAATTGACATTCTGGGAAACATTGATCGTGCCGGTATTGTTGACATCCATGAACTCGCCGGTGCCGGACTGGGCGTTGATATTCAATATTCCGGAGTTGAGGAAACGAATTTCGCCGGTTGCCGCATCGACCATATTCTTGAAACGGGTGCCATTCGAGCCGGCCTTGATATTCAACGTTCCGGAGTTGGTCAAACTGTCGGTAAACAGGACTCCGCTTACGGTGATGTCCAACACCCCCATATTGACCAGATTCGCAAACGTGGTACCCTCCGCACCGGCTTCACCGGCCGCGGAAGAAGCCATGGATATCTTGCCGCTGACCTGGTTGATCAGCTGGGTAAAGGTCGTGATCTTGTTGATGAACAAAGTTCCGGAGTTCTGGAACTCATGCTCGAACACCATGTTCGGAGCGTCAATTTTGAACGCGCCGAGGTTGTTCACGGAATTGTTGATCACAATCGCTTTATTGATGTTGAAACTGCCGTCGGCCTGATTGGTGATCGTGCCGTTGAAGACCGAGCCTTCACCGTCCATATCAATCTGGCCGGAGTTGACCACATTGCCGTAAATCGTATTTTCCGCTTCAATATGGAGGGTGGCTCCATTTGTCACGTTGATATCGGAAGTAATACCCGCAGTTCCAAGCTTGGAACTGATCGTCACGGATCCGCCGTTGACATCAAGTCGGGTAAACGTCAGACCGTCACTGTCACCGCTGATTCTGGCATCACCACCCTGATTGATCAGACCGATCTGAGTCTTCTGGGCGCTGATCAAGCTCAAATCCGCATAGTTCTGGAAAGTCTCGAATCGCTGCGTACCACTCACCAGCACCTTAGTCTGAAGATGGCCGTCTTTACCGTTGATCACCTCACTGAACTGGTTATTCGTTCCGTTCGTAATCGACAGGAATCCCAGCTTTTCATTGGTGAACGTACCGGAAAATTTGTTGTTCGACCCTTCCACATGGAAACCGGCATTATCGACATGAGGCATATGTCCCGCATATTGAGCCTGAGCCGCACCGCCGCCGCTGTTCAACACCGAATTGCCGATCGTAATATTATCGGCGAAGATATTGAAGGACGAACCGGTCAACATCGTTCCGGCTTTAATCGGCGAACTCGGATGCACACCACCGGCATGAACCGGAGAACTGTCGTAACCATACAGCCCAAGCAAATCACTGTCCCACACGATCCTGACTTCTCCAATCGGCGAGGCGCTATACGGGGTCCAGGCATTGTAAGCCGCATTCTTCACATTATACAGGGTCGCCATCGCCCCTGCCTCAATATTGACGGTGGCCACACCGAAACTGCCATAATTATAAAGCGTTCCCTTGGCGAAGGTCACATTGCTGCCGGCCTTGAAATTGACGGTCGATGATACTCCTGCCCGTGTCACGTACAAATCAGCGAAGTATTTCTTGTCGGCATTGATATAAGTCATCAAATCGCCGGCAACCCGCTGCTTGTCGGTACCTTCATTCGTAACCCAGCCGCGCCAGGTACGCACCCAGTTCCACAGGTCTTTGCTGAACGATACTTTGCCACCCTCAATCGTGAAAACAGTATCCCGAGTGCTATTAAAAGTTGCCGAAACAAAAACATCATTGCCGAAAGTCACATCTGAACCGGCTTTGATGGTAAAGGTTCCGGCGGCAATCGCCACAAATGCACTGTTGGAAGAGCCGAAAATAACCCGGCCGCCATTGATATTGAACGTTCCGGTGGAAACGACGGCCTTGTTGAAGTTGATGCTGCCGCCATTGGTCGCCTTGACATTGATCGTACCATCATAAAGTCCGGCATTCAAACCGTCCTTGGATTGCAGCCCCATGCTCCCTTCCGACCCGGAAGCATACTGTGCATTATCATATTTCATATACCCATTGATGGTATACCAACCGAGTGCATTGGTCACATCCTGCGAGAAAACCAGATTATCCCCCTCGATGTTGATGGTACCGCCGGAGGAACCGCTGCCGACGACTCCGTCAAAGGTCGTGCCTCCGCCAGCTGTATTCCAATTCGAAGTGATATTCAACGTACCGCCATATACCTCGATATCCCCTCCAAACGCCATGTCTGCCACATTCAGATTCGCAGTACCTCTGACTGTCAAAGCTCCCCGGACAAGGTTCTGGCTGCCGACCAAGTTCAAGGTCAAAGTGCCGCCAGCCCCAACCGTATATTTGACAGTACCATCATCCACGATACGCCCATCAGTAGAAATAATGCCATTAACGAAACTGCCGACTGTAAAGCGGCCATTAATCGTCAGGCTACTGCTCTGGTTCATCTTTAACTGCCCGGTAACCGTAATATTCGCACCGCTATTGACAACAAGCGCGCCAGTCACCTCCAAGTCAGTATAGCTCAAGATATTACCACTGTCATCATACAGCTGGGCAATGGTGCCATCGCCGTCATAAACAATTTTTACCGAAGCAGTCTTATGATCCAAACTCGCGACCCGCAACTGGAAACCGTAAGTATCGCTCTTAAACTCTTTCAACGTCAAAGAATCCGTCACACGAGTAAGGTCGATATAGGTACCATGCAGTGTCAAACCACCAGCAAAAGTCAAAGCGGCAAACTCATCGCCATCGGCTCCAAGTACAAGATTACCGTAATTCCCGCCCAGCATTATATACTCATCGGAATCAGGATTATGGACACTCTTATATGCATCCATAAATGCCTTGGAAAAAGTCACAGTAACTGAGTTGGAGTAAGCGTTAGATCCCAAAGTAGCGCCGGAATTGTAGAAATTCACCATTTCCATATTGCCGGTATACGCCGTATCAAAGACGAATTTGCTATTATAACCGACCGCCATGGAAAGCTGGTGTCCAATCGCCACGGAATCATTCGGATTGACACCGCTCCACGCGTAATCTCCATTCGCCAGCTTCACGCCAAGATCATAGTAATTTCCCTGGTAAATCTCCTGGAACGATGAAATATTGTGATTTTGGAAATAGACATAACCTCCGGTCATATTGACCGTGCCATCACCAGTCCAATTGCTGTAAATCTGTACGTTACCGGTACCGGACATGGTTCCGGTCAAATTAAACAGACCAGCTCCGTTAGCGGCATTGCCGACAGTCAAGGTTCCATCATTGGTGACCCCGTAAGCAGAAAATTCGCCGCTGACCTGTAACGTACCGTAATTGGAGACGGAGCCATAAGAAGTATTGGCTAAAGTATCCAAGTTACCGGTCTTGATCGTACCTAAATTATAATTAGTCAGATCATCTACAGTAATGCTGCCGGCAGTAATACTCGCCTTCTCTGTACTGCTGTTAAAATAACCATTGATAATACTGCTGACTTCAATGGCCCCGGAAACTTCAAGCGTTCCATAATTGTACACATAACCGTAGGACAGAAGTGTCTCTGAAATTGAAGTTGCTTTGGCGGTAACACCAGAACCAATCATCACACCATTAGAAAGTTCCACTGCCCCCAAATTATAGACGGCTTTCCCGCCATCTTGCATATCAAGCCTCGGCATATCGCCAGACTCCGCCTGATGGATCGTAGTACCGCCATTCACATTGAACGTACCATTCAACGTTACGGTGTTTCCGATCGTCACACCACTGTTGAAAGTGTAGTTGCCGGTAAAACTGATATCCCCATCCAAGGTGATCGAACCACCAAAGACAACGTCCTTTCCGCCGGAAAATACATAATCCGTATCAGCACCGAAACTGAAATCTCCGGCTACGATATTGGTATGTCCATCCAAAAGCTTACCGGTATCATCGGTTTTGCCGTCCGCATTAATCGTAAAGACAAATTCCGCCCCTTTGTCATTGGCCCGGGTTGCATCATCATAAGCGCCCTGAAAAGTCCCATAGGTCTTGACGCCATCTTTATCACTGTCAGTACCGCTGATCGTATAACTTGCCAGAGAATACTGATAATCGTTGACATTCAAAAAGTGATTGTCGATCACGCCGATGCTGTACTCAAGATCCCAGTTGCCGTTGACGCCGGTGCTGTCAACCGAAGCCGCCACGTCGGCGCCGGTCAGGCTGGCAATCTGCGAAACCAGCATCTGGCCGTCGAGGTTGCCCGCGACATTACAGCCGTAGATCATGATGTCGCCGTTGTCGCTCAGGTGCTTGCCGATATTCGCCCAGCTGGCCGGATCGTTCGCCACCGACTGCGCGTCGATGATCTCGCCGTTCAGCACAAAGTAACCGGCATTGCCGTGCGACACGATGTGAATCGCATCGTATTTGATGCCCTTCGCATCCAGATATTCATTGATCGCATCCAACGCATCGGTTCCATTCTCCAGAAACAGCACGTCGGTGTTGTCGCCCAGCGCATCGATGATCGCCTGCGCGTCCTTCACGCTGGAATTGATGATCACCAGCTCGCGGCCGGGAGCGTCGGCGTTGGCCGCCGCCGGAACGGCATCAAGCGCCGGTGCGGGTTTGTCCGCATCGGCGCTGTCCTGTTCAGCATTGTGTTCCGCATCACCGTCGTGATCCGCATCGGAATCGTGACCGCCATTGATGAAGTCGTCGATGTCGCCGAGCGGCACATCGTTGATATCACCGGCATCCCCCGCATCCCCGGAGTCACCGGCGTCGCCGCCCTGACTTTCGGCGGCCGCGTGATCAGCATCGGGCGCCTCCCCATCCGTATCGGCAGCGGAAGCATCCACATCCGCTCCGTCAGCTGGAGCATCGGCCTGTTCCGGCGCCTGACCGGGAACGATTTCACCTTCCACGATCTTATTCGCGGCGGCGTCCAGATCCGCCGCCTCTCCCGGATTGGAGTGATTCTGCTGCGCCTGCGCATTCGCCGCCGCATCCGCCGGATTCTCCGGCGGCGCGTTCTTCAACGCCTCTTTGGAATCCTGAGCCTGCTCCTGAGCCGCAGAGGCTTCCGCGCTCGCCGCCTGATTGGCCGCGTCAACCGCATCCGCCACACCGGCGGCATCGAACAGCACCCGGTCTTCCAGTTTGAATATATTAACTTTTTTCATTTAAAACCTCCCTTTGATCCAGTATTCAGCGCTTTTCGTTCAGCATCGAATTCGCTTTTTCCGGAGTGGCATCATAGATTGCAATAAAGTCGACATCATTGAACTTGGTCAGCGGCTGATTCACGATCGTCGTTTCCAGTTCAGTCAGGTTCTGAAGATTGGTGTTGGCGGCCACCCGCTTGGCGCGATCCTCGTCATACGTGCGCCGGGCCTTTTCCAACTCTTCAGCGGCGCGGACTTTGGCCTGCGCCAGTTCATTGCGAAGCTCGCCCAGACTCTTGGCATCGATATGACGGACGCCGATCGAATTCAGAATCCGATAGTAGGCGACATAGTAATTGCCGAGCGTCATCAGGCGGTCGATTTCAGTTTCCGCGGTTTCCAAACGCATGTGATCCAGCTCAAGCCGGGAGAGTTCACCGGTGATCTTCTGGTTGGCGACCGCCCACTTCAGGTTGTCGTTATAGGTCTTGTAGACCTTGTCGTTGATGTCGAAGCGCTCCTTGGTCGCGATCAGGTTCGCGTGGGAGATGCGCACCTGCGCCATCACGCCGATCGCCTGCGCGAAAGTACGGGCCTCTTCCGCATCAACCTGCGAGCTGTAGGCCTGATACCGGGCGATCTGCTGCGGCAGCTTCAACAGGTTGTAGGCCGCGCGGATACCCAGCTCATACCAGCTCATGTGATAGAGGAAGGAGTTGGTGCTGTTGGTGAAGTCGGTATAGATGCGGACGTTCGGCAGCATCATCAGAATCGTCTTGCGGCACTCGATCACGTTGATGTGCTTCTGCATGTCGATTTCATAGAGTTCCGGACGCTGCAGCAGCGCGATCTGCTCCATCAGCTCGATATCCGGCAGCGAATTGAATTCCGGCACCTTGTTCAGCATGGAATCATCCACCAGAATCTTGCCGGCGGGACGCATACCCAGCAGCGAACGCAGTTCGACACAGCTGTTTTCATAGGTGCGGATATAGTTGGTCAGGCGCTTTTCCATATCGACGAACCGGCGGGTTTCTTCGAACGCGCGGAACGGCGTGATGTCGCGGGACTTGCTCAGTTTGGAGATGACTTCGTAACGGGAACGGCAATCTTCCAGCAAGCTGGTGGTGATTTTGATCGCCTTCTGCGCGGCCGCGACCTGGAAATAGGCCTTCGCCACATCAAGCGACAGATTCTGGCCGGCGCGGATTTCGCGCTGTTCGCGCATCAGGACCCGGTCTTCTCCCTGCTGGGTGTTGAAGAAAGCCAGACCGAAGTCCAGCACACTCAACGCCAAGTCCACGTTCAGGTAGTTCAGATGGCGGTCCTGGCTGGTGCTGTAACCGTAAGTCAAACCGCTTTCACCGACCTTCTTGCTGCTCGAAGCGGGCGTATTGTCACGGCCGGTATAGGTATTGGTCACATTCAATTCCGGCAGCATGCCGAGCATGTCGGCGGTACGCATCTCACGGGCAACCTCTTTCTCCAGATTCAGCACCTTCATATCGAGGTTATGCTCAAGCGCCAACTTGATGCACTGGGAGAGATTCACCCGCTCTCCCTCCATCATGTCCCGGTATTTGGCCAGTTCGAAGTGCTTGACCGCGTATTCCGCACGTTCTTCGCGATACTCTTCCGCGCTCTTGCAGCCGCTCGTCACCACCATACCGGCAACGATACCCGCACTTCCCAGCCCGAACAACACCCGATTCACTTTTTTCATTTGCATTTTCCTTAAACTTGTATGGCGCAATTTAATTTTATTTTATTTACTTTAATTATTCAGAAAAATCAAGACAACTCCGGCTCCGGTTTTCCGAAACTGTGTTGAGCCCTCTGTCTTCCATCCCATTGAGCGAATCAAGACCGGAGGAACCTCTGATGACGCCCTCCGGCCCGCTTTCTCCATATTTATCCGGCCGCCTCGTTCTTCTGGAGAACTCCGGCTTCCAGCAACTTGTCGATCAACTGCTGCATCGAATTGAATGCACCCAGAAATCCCTGCGGCGGCATGATGACGCGCTCTTTGACCACCGGAACCGGGGCTTTGCCTTCCACTTCCGGCTGAAGCGTCACGAAATCAAATCGGACCATTCCGCCGGCAAAGTGAATCCGGCCGATGCCGTCCACAAAAATTTCCTTTTTATCCTGCATACAACTCTCCTGTTCCCTATCTCACTCTTCCATGCTGATGGCGCGTTCCAAAGCCTTCACCTTGTCACCGGCGAACACCATATCCTGTTCGGCAGCCTTCTCATACCAGCGCAAAGCGGCGCGCAGATCGCGGTCCGTGCCGATTCCCTTTTCATAACAGCGGGCCAGCATGAACATCGCATACTTGTATCCCTGCTGCGCGGACTTTTTGTAATAGTACAGCGCCTTCACCGGCTCTTCCTCAACTCCCCGGCCGGCTTCATAGGCACAGGCCAGCGCATACTGGCCGTACGCATTATCCTGCGCGGCGGCCTTCTGGTAGAGGCGGGCGGCTTCGGCATGATCCACTTTCACGCCGATCCCATTGTCATAGAAAAGGCCGAGATTGTACATCGCCTCGGCGCTGCCGAGATCAGCGGCACGCTTCAGACAGCGGGCAGCGGCGACCGGATCCTCCTTGCCTACCCGGCCGTTCTTATAGTACAAGCCGAGATAGAACAACGCACTGCTGTTGTCCTGCGCCGCCGCCTTTTTGAAGAGTTCGAACGCCTTTGTATCATTCTGGGCGACCCCGAGTCCTTTCTGGTAACAGACTCCGAGCCAGAATTCCGCCTCCGCATTGCCGAGATCGGCGGCACGCTGCAGATATTTGACGGCGGTATTCACGTCACGCGCCACCGCGATTCCATTCAAATAGCAAAGACCGACCCAGCAGATCGCATCCGGATTGTTCAGACTTTCCGCACGCTTGAAGAACTGAAACATCTTCTCCGGGTCTTTCGGCATTCCGGCCAGACCATCCTTATAGAAGACGCCGAGCAGATGGAGCGCACGCGGATTGTTCGCTTCCGCAGCCTTATTCAGCCAGCCCAGGGCATCCTGATAATTCTGCGGCACCAGCAACCCTTCGGAATAGATCTTCCCCAACAGGAACTGGGCGTTGGAATCATTTTCCTGCGCGGCTTTTTTCAGCCACGAGATTCCCTGATCCGCATCGGCTTTTACTCCGACGCCATTCAGATAATAATCACCGAGCTGCGCCATTGCCGCCAGATTCCCCTGCTTGGCGGCGTTCATCATCCACGAAAACGCCGCTTCCGGATTCTTTTCCGTGCCGATTCCCTCCTGACAGAAGATGCCGTAGAGGTACTGGCCGAAGCTGTTGCCGCTCTCCGCCGACTTGAGCGCATATTCGGCTGCCATCGCCGGATTGGCGGCAACTCCGGCCCCCTTGCTCAGGCAGACCGCCATGAAATACAGGGCTTCGGAATTACCCGCATCCGCAGCCTTGCGGAACAGCTCAACAGCTCGTTTCTCATCCTTCTGCACACCGTCGCCGCCAGTCAGATAAAGACGGCCGAGGCGCACCTGAGCCAATGGGAATCCGGCATCCGCAGAGCGGCGCAGATGAGTGATGGCTTTTCCCCTGGAACCGGCGGCGTTCAGCTCTTCCACCCCCAGCCAGTACTCCGCCTCCGCGTTTCCCTGAGATGCCGCCTTGGTGAAGTATTCGATCGCCTTGGCGCGATCCGCACTGCCTGCCGGCGACTGCGAATAATAACGGCCGAGCGCCATCAGCGCCTCCGGGTTCTCCTTCGCGGCGGCCTTGCCGAACCATTCCAGCGCCAGCTGCCGATTCTGCGCCACGCCGACTCCGTCGAGGTAACAGGTTCCCAGCTTGATCATGCCAAGCACATTGCCTTTGTCCGCGGCGCGGCGGTAATAGTTGACCGCGTCCTCATTGCTCTGCATCACCCCATGCCCGCGCTGCAGGCAGTCGCCCATCGCGACGTCGCCGTAGGAGTTTCCCGCATCGGCGCTGCGCCGGAACCAGCGGGCCGCTTCGTCGAAATTACGGCTCACGCCCAGACCTTCCGAGTAAACCTTGCCGATATAGTACTGTGCGTCGGAGCTGCCGTTCGCCGCGGCGCGGCGAAGGAAAATCAGGCCCCCTTCCGGGTCTTTGGAAACTCCGGCGCCGTCGCAGTACATCCGGCCGAGGTAATATTGGGCTTCGGCCAGATTGTTGTCCGCCGCAAACGTGAGATATTTCAGGGCTTCGGCATCGTTCTGCTTGACGCCGAGTCCCTTCTGGTAACAGATGCCGAGCCACATCTGGGCCGCGGGAAGCTTCTGCTCTGCAGCTTTGGCGAACCAGCGGGCAGCCTCCTGCGGATTGCGCGCCGTGCCGGTTCCGTTCAGAAAGCAGCTGCCGAGATAATACTGAGCCTCGGCGTTTCCCTGTTCGGCCGCTTTCCGGAAATTCTCGAAAGCGGACGCGTAATCAACCTTGCCGTTTTCTCCGTTATAGTAACGCAACGCATTTTTCACCTGCTCGGCCGCGGTCTCTCCGCCGCTCAAGCTGTTCACCAAAATTCCCGAAGCCACTATCTGCAACAATAACTTCGCATTCACATTGCGCATCGCGTCACCCTTTTATTGTTATCTAGAAAACTGCCAGAAATCCACAGACACTTCATCGCGCATTCCCGCGAAAATCCGCTCAAAACCTCACCGCCGCCGACACGGAAAACCGCCTGTACACCATCATTTCCACCCGGAATCCGGGAAAAAACGCCGGCATTCAAACAATTTGCCTTCAGCCCGGATGGCACATGCAAAACCTGCGCCATCCACCATTCAGTTGGGGCTTTTTTCGAGCTTTTTGACCTCAAAAACAAGCAAAATAAACGTATTTTTCTACATTACTATATTTCGATAATTACGTTATTCAAGTAAAAAAATGCTTTTTATTGGAAAAAACCAACAAGAAAAAACGGAACTTCATGATTTCCATGGCAAAATCCCCTCTTTTCCTCCCGAAACGGTCGCTTTCCTGCGCGGAATTCCGCCTTTCCCCTCCGGCTCCCGCGCCTTATATTATAAGGAATAAAAGAAGCCGCCCAAAAAGCGCAAACCGGCGGCGATTTTTGCACATTTGCTTGCCTCCGGCGCAATCCGGGTGTAGCTTAAAAGCGGAACAGGAAAGTGCGGCCATGAAAACTTTTCCATTGGATACCATTCTGCATGAATACAACTTCGTCCCGCTCGGCGGCCCGGCATACTGGGACTGGAACCAGCACCGGGTACGCGGCGAATACTGGCGGCTCTACTGGAATGACGCCCCCGGCGCCTTCATCCGCCCGGAAGGAGGCGCGGAGACGGAATTGCTCCCGGACCGGCTGATCCTGCTTCCCCCCGGCCTGGTTTACGCCTCGCGGTGCACCGCAGAAGTGCATCATTTTTTCCTGCACTTCACCATGCCGGAACCGTACCGCGAAGCGGAACAGCGCCCCTTTCCGGCCACTGACCCGGAAACCGTCGCCGCCGCCGCCCGGCTGGCCCACTCGTTTCCCGGAACGGACAACCTGCGCCGGTACGCAGCCCGGCTGAACCTGCTGATCTGGTCGGCCCTGCTGGAGGTGCCGGATCAGGCGCTCCCGCCGCTGCGGCAGTACGACCCGCGCATCGTGCGGGCCATGGAACGGCTCCGGACCGATCCGGATGCCGACAATTCCCGCCTTGCCCGCGACGCCGGGCTGAGCCGCAACAGTTTCCTGCGCCTCTTCCGCGCCGAAGTCGGTGCGCCGCCGCAACAGTTCGCCCGGCGGGAACGGCTGCTGCAGGCCGCCCGGCAGCTTCATTTCAGTGAAAGCTCCATCGAAGAGATTGCACAGCAGGCCGGTTTCTGCGACCGGTATCACTTCTCCCGCGCCTTCCACAAGGAATTCAACTGCGGGCCGGCGACCTACCGGAAACTGGCGATCCGCCGCCACGACGGCTCCCGACGTTGATCAATAGCAGTGTACCCGGCCGTGAAGCTCACGGCCGGCGGCGAGCGCAGGCTCCACGCCGCACTCCACCGACAGCGCCAGCAGCGGAATCCCCCGGTCGACGGTGTGTTGAAAGACCTTTTCCATATCGTTGTATTCCGGCTGGGAGAGCTGGATTCCGGTCAGTTGCGGCACCTCGGCCAGCAGATCGATATAGTGGTCGCCGCGGCCGCAGAAATGGACCACGCCGCCGCCGAACTCCTCCAGCAGCTGCCGGTCGAACGGCAGCGCGAACTCCCGGTACATCTCCGGAGAGAGGTTCATCGCGGAATCGTCCCGCAGCACAATCTTTCCCCGGTGTCCCCATCCCCAGTGGGCGGGGAAGCGGTCGTTCAGCGGCGGCGCCAGCTCATTCCAGCGGCGCATGAACCGCCGGTAGGTTTCCGTCAGCAGCGCCAGGAACGATTTGACCAATTCCGGGTTGTCGTAGAACTCCATGAAAATACCGCTGCCCCAGATCATTTCGGCGAGGTCCAGCGGCCCCTGCAGGTCGGGATGGTAGAGCCGGATGTATTCGCTCAGTTTCGGGTAGGGCTTCAGCTTCTCCCGGTAATAAGCCGCCGTTTCGAACACCCGCGGCCCCCAGCCGCGATTGAAATCCGGCACGCCCGCCTCCACCAGAGCCCGGATGCCGTCGGCGCCGCCCGGCAATGCGTGCGAAGCGGGAAGCGTATCGTGTTCGTCATCCATGTAGAAAATCCCGACGCCGAACAGCGACGGCAGGATCGTGGTGCCGTAGTTGCAGCGGATGTTCAGAATCTGCCCGTTCCCCTCCGCAACGTTGGCGGAAACCGCCGCAAGCTCGCGCAGCAGCATCAACTCCAAATCCTTCAGGGCCGGATTGATTCGGATTTTCGGCCATTCGATCCGGGCCGGAGCCGGTTGCCGCCGCCACGGACGAAAATAAGGCCCCGGACAGCATCCGTCCAGAAAGAAACGCCATTCCGCTTCGAGTTCCTCCTCCACTGCCGCATCGAGACGATTCTCCAGGTCTTCCAGATATTGCTCCAGCATAAACTCTCCTCCCCTTTTTACATCAACTCGCAAACCGAAAAATCCGAATAGCGCATCACCGAGCGGGCCATCTGCCGGAATCCAGAAGAGCCGTCCCGCCGCGGCTCCGACAGCCTGAAATCCACTTCAACCAGCATCCGTTCCGCCTGCGGGGCCAATCCTGCCATCAGTGTTCCCAAAAATAAAAACAGCTTTGCCATCCGTAAATTCAACTCCACGACCTGCAACGGTCAATCAATTATTTTCGCCCGGTCACAGCCGTGCCGCATTCGCGCCCCCATGATTACTGGCCGGCAACGCCACCTTGCCAGCGAGGGACGGGAAGAAGCCATGCCGCATTCGCGGCAGGCGGTTCTGCCCGCCCTGACGGGCAGCAGACCTTGTGCGCTGCTGAGCGCTTTAGCGCACAGATGTCTCCGACGACAAGGGCGCTTCGCCCCTTGACCCAGACCGGCAACGTGCCGGAGCGGTAAAACGCCGATAGAGTAAATAAACTCATAGCTCCGCCCCGGCCGCCGGAGGCATCACGCGAGGCGGATGATTTCGTTCCAGTCGCCGACCTGACGGATCGAGCGGCCCGGCGGCACGATCAGGAATTCGCTTTCGTCCCAGTTGCCCGCCAGCAGCCCGCGAATCAGGCGCAGGCTTCCCGTTTCCACCTGAAACGCGCGGCCCTCTTCGTCGGCTCTGGCCCGGCAGCGCGCCATCGCTTCCTCACAGGGAATTTCCGGAATCGCGATGAAAGTGATCGGTTGAAGCCGCCCGTCGAGCTTCGGGTGCATCGCGTCCCAGATATAGCGGGCGTCGTCCTCGCCGTACTGTTCGACCAGCGCGGCATAGCCGTCGCCGAACAGCATTTCGCCGTCGGAAAAATAGTAGTCGCCATGCTCCACAAAACCGACCGAACCGAACGGCGAACTGGGCATGTCGGCGAACAGCTCTTCGAACCGCTTCCGGCTGCCCAGCAGGATTCCGCAGCAGTCATGGCTGCGCGGCAGGACCAGCGGCACTTTTCCGGCGGCCAGCCCGTCGGTGGCAGTCCCGCAAAGGCCGTAGCCGAGCAGCACCGCGTCGAAGCCGTCGATCGCATCGATCCGCTCCTGAAGTTTGCGGCGCAGTTCACGGGGCCGGGCGTGTTCGCCGAGTTCCAGAAACTCGATTTCAAGCGTATGCGGCGAACGGGCGGCGGCATATTCGATTTCACGCTTGAACACGTTGCAGGAGATGACCTTGTACTTCATGGCAGCAGCAATCCGTCGATGTAGTTGTCCTCAAATTCGTCCAGGAGATTCAGCGGAATATCTTTCGGCAGGTCGATCAGCCGCTCCAGCTCCGCCGCCAGTCCGGGCTGAACCGCCAGCCGCGCGGCGCCGCCGAGGCTGGTGTTGCCGACCGCCTCCAGTTCGCAATCGGGGAGCATCCCGCACGCGACCGCGTTGCCGAAGTCAAGATACCGGGCGAAACCGCCGGCGAGGAAGAGCTTCTTCACCGGAGTTCTGCAGTAAGCGGCCAGCGTCGCGATCCCGGCCCATACGGCGGCCTTGGCCTTCAGCAGCTGCTCGATCTCCCACTCGTAAATCGTAACGCCGGGAGCGGCTTCAAAACAATCGGCGGGCGGCTGGATGCGTCCGAATTCATTCAGGTGCCCCAACCGGCGTTCGACCGCCAGAAAATCGATCATCGCCGAACCGCACAACCCGGCCGGAGCTGCGCCGCCGATCACCGAACAGGAGTTCCGTCCGAAATAGTGGTCGATCGCGCCGGGAACCGCCCGGCTGCCGCAGTGGATTCCGGCCCCTTCGAACGCGGGACCGGCGGCGGCGGCGGTACAGAACATCCCCTGCTCCGTCTGCAGGATGATTTCGCAGTTGGTCCCGATATCCACCAGCAGTTCGCCGGGACGCAGCGGCGTCTCCAGCAGCCCCGCCGTCAGGTCGCCGCCGACATATCCGGCGATCGCCGGAACCGTCAGCACCGGGATATCCCCGGCCCGCAATCCCAGCTCCGCCGCGCCGCGCACCGGAAAAATCCGACAGGGAGGCGTGAACGGCATCACGCCGATCGGCGACGGATCGATCCCGTGGAACAGGCAGCTCATCACGGTATTCCCGGCCAGCGCGATCCGGGCCGCCCCATCCGGTTCCAGCCGGTCGAGCAGCTCGTTCACGGATTCCACCGCCGCCATGCGCAGCTCCTCAAGCGCACCAGGAGAAGTTCCGACATGGTTGATCCGGGTAATCACATTGTCGCCGAACCGGCTCTGCCGGTTGAAACAGGTCGCTTCCCGCACGATTTCGCCGTTGCAGAGCTTCACGGCGGCCACGGTGGTGGTGCCGAGGTCGACCGCGATCACGCTCTCCCGGCTCTCCGGCAGCGGGCGGCTGCGCCATGCGGCGGCCACCTTGCCCTGCCGGACCGCCAGCGAACGCTCCGGGATTTCCACTTCCCCCTCCGGCCCGGTCAGGCGGGTCCGGCAGGCGTTGACTTCGGCGGGGACGGACACGGGTTTGCCGTCCGTCTCCCACTCTCCCGAACGGAGGCGCACCCGGCAGCGGCCGCAGGTGCCGTTGCCGCCGCAGCGCAGATCCAGCGGATAACCCGCCGCGGCGAGCTGCTCCGCCAGATTCTTCCTGCCGTCCGCCTTGAGGGTCAGCTGCATCAATACCTCCCCAGTTCCAGCCCGGTTTCGAGGAAATACCGGTAGCTTTCGTACTCGGCGGATTCCGGGATCGAGTGGTCTGAGTGCAGGATGAAGCCGTTGCGCCCTTTCACGACCGGAATCCTGGTCTCCAGCTCGCGCCGGATGCCGGGCAGGTCGTTGTTCGCAACCGGACGCACGTCCAGCCCGCCCATCAGCGCGATCTTCTCCCCGAAATCCCGGTAGATGCGCAACAGGTCCATCCCGGCCTTCACCTCCATCGCCTGCAGACAGTCGATCCCCGCCTCGACCATGTAGGGAAGCAGCGGCTCGACGAAGCCGCACGAATGCATCACCACCGGCAATCCGAGCGAATGCGCGAAATCGATGGTCTTTCTGTGCGCGGGCATGATCAGTTCCCGATACATCTCCGGGGACATGAAAGGCCGTCCTTTGAATCCCATGTCCTCGTAGAACCAGATTCCGTCCGGCTTGCCCTCGGCGGCGAACAGCGTCTCCCACAGATGGATGATCAGGTCGGAATAGACCTCCGCCATTTCGGAAACCCACTCCGGGTCGAGCGCCATGCCCATCAGCAGATTTTCATGGCCGCAGATCGGGTGCATCGACTCAAATACATTCACCCCGCTCCACAGGAAAAAACGGCCCGCGTCGGCACAGGCGCGCCGCACGGCGCGGTAGCCTTCAAAGTCGATCCGGTTTGCGGTCGGAGTCAGGAACGGCTTCGCCTTCTCCTCCCAGTCGTTCCGGTCCACAACCGAAAAGTTGATATGTTCCGGGGTGGAGGCGTGCGACCGGTAGCGGCGCAACGTCGCCCCGTTGCCGTCGACGAAAGTCTGAGTCTCCTCATCCTCGGCGACCAGCCGGTCCGCCATCTCCGGGTCGATCCGGAGGTTGAACGCCCAGCATTTGTCGAGGTCCAGCTTGAAATGCTCCACCGCATCCGTGCCGGGCGGCAGCTTGCCCTGCTCCTCCCAGTGGCGGATCGTGTAGCTCCAGAACTCCTCGCTGACCGCGATGCGGTCGACCGGCAGGTGTTTCAGCTGCCGACCGACCCGTTCTCTCCCGCACAGGGGTTCCATTAGGAAAGCCTCACGCCGTTTTCAGCAGCGAATCGATCAGCTTCACCGCACCGTTGGCGTCTTCGCTGTAGCCGTCCGCGCCGATCTCATCCGCATAGGCCTGCGTGACCGGCGCGCCGCCGATCACCACCTTGACCCCCTTGTCCTTGAAGTAGGCGACCACCTCCTTCATATACGGCATCGTGGTGGTCAGCAGCGAACTGCACCCGATGATGGTCGCCCCCTGCTTCACGCCTTCCTCGTATTTGGTGATGTCGCAGTTCACGCCGAGGTCGATCACATCGTATCCGGCCCCCTTGAGCATGATCGCGACCAGATTCTTGCCGATGTCGTGCAGGTCGCCCTTCACGGTGCCGATCGCGACCTTGCCCATCGACTTGCGGCCGGAAGCGGCGATCAGCGGCTCCAGCAGCGCCAGCCCGGCCTGCATCGCGCGCGCGGCGATCAGCAGTTCCGGCACATAAGCCTCGTTGCGGGAGAACTTGTCGCCGATCTCCCGCATCGCCGGAATCATTCCCCGGTCCAGAATCAGGTTGATGTCCTCGCCCCCGTCGATCGCGGCCTGCACGATCGCGGCGACGTCGTTGCGTTTGCCCTTGATCACGGCGGCGCGCAAGGCTTCGAAGTCAGTCATAGTCCGATACTCCCTGTTATTTTACGGTTTGGTTGTAATCGTCCAACGCGCGGAAAAACGCGCGGATATTCTCCAGACTCACGCCCGGCGGCACGTCGCAGCCGGAGGAAAGCACATAGTTCGGCCACGCCGCGGTTTCGCGCAGCAATCCGGCGGTTTTCGCGTAAACCTCCTCCGGCGTGCCGTTCTTCAGCACGCCGACCGGGTCGATGTTGCCCATCAGCAGCACCTCCGGCGGTATCTGCGGCAGCAGTTCCGGCAGCGAAACCGCATTGCCGAGGTGGAGCGCGGCGGCCCCGGTCGAAACCAGCGCCGAGATCTGCCGGTTTGCGGCGTTGCCGCAGTTGTGCAGCACCACCATGAAATCATCGTCCTGTACCGCCGCGATGATCTTTTTCAGATAGTCGGCGGCGAACTCCCGACACATATCGGGCGAAAGCAGCCCGGCGGCGGGTTCGGCGATCACCAGCCCGTTCACGCCGGTCGAACGGATCGCCTTCGCGTATCCGGTCAGAAACGCGGTGGTCTTGCCGAGCAGCCGCGCCGCCGCCTCCGGCTCCATCGCGGCGAGGATCATGATCTCGGTCATGTCGGCCAGCCGCCCGGCCAGCGAAAACGGCCCGATCATGCCGCCCAGCACGGGACGGTCGAAGTTGGCCGCGCACAGCTCGGCGCAGCGCAGCACTTCGGCGGTCCGTTTCGCTCCGACTTCGGGGACGGCCAGCGCGTCGATCGCCTCCGGCGTCGAAGCGATGCTGCCGGAGACGGTCGGATTCTCGTGTTCCGAATACCGCACCGGCGAACCGAACGCCTCCGCCTCCACCGACAAATCCATGAACGTGACCAGCGCATCCGCATGCACCGCCCCGGCCAACGCCTGAATGCAGCGGAACTGCAGCGCGCCGTCGCGGAACACCTCGACCGGCTTCGCGCCGATCAGGTCGATCCCCGGACTGGTCATGATCGGGATCGCACGGCGGCGCGGAGACTTCAGAATCTCCCGGACAAAACGCTTCATATCGTGGTGCATCGGCAAATCTCCTACTCGTTTGTAGTACTTTTCTTATATTTTACCCGATTTTTTCCGGAATATCTTCTTTTCTTTTGCAATGTTTTGCTCTATATTAATCTACATGGGAACAATCACACTGGAATTGGACAATTTCATCAATCCCGCGGTCGGCGCGGAGGTGTCGTTTCACGCAATCAGCTGGAACGCAGGGCGTAAGCAGTCCTCCATCCCCAGCGGCGGCAATCTGCACTACCATTCGCTGCCCTCCGGCGGGACCGTTGAACACTCCCACGAGTTCGGGGAGCTGATCTTCCTGCTCTCCGGCTCGATCATCCACCGCGTCAACGGGGAAAAACAGCTGCTGGAGCCGAACAGCGTGGTCTTCGTGCGCCCCGACGACCGCCACGGTTTCCTGCCCGCACCCGGAGCGCCCGACTGCGAACTGCTGTTGCTCTCCTTTCACCTGGAACTCTTCGTGACGATCAGCCGCTACCTTGAGGACGACGCCTTCCTGCACCGCTATACCGAAAGCGTGCTCCCCGCCGTATTCCGGGTGCCGGAAAGCCGGATGAACGAGCTTTCCCTGGAGCTGCTGAGCCTGAATGCGCAGGGAATCACTCCGGCGATCCGCAAAATCCGTTTCAAGGTACTGCTGGCGGAGCTTTTCACCCGGTTCTTCCTGCCGCAGGAGGCCGCGCCGGGCTCCTCCGACGCGCCGGAGTGGCTGGAAAGTTTGTGCGAAAAGATGAAAACCCCGGAGAATTTCATTCCCGGCCTCAAACGGATGCAGCAGCTCTCCGGCTACACCCCGGAATATTTGTGCAAAGTGTTCCGCAAGCACCTCGACCGCTCCCCGACCGAATTCATCAACGAACTGCGGATCAACCACGCCGCCCGGCTGCTGGCCGACTCCGGCGAATCGATCGCCGAACTGGCCTACCGGCTGAACTTCCAGAGCCTGAGCCGCTTTTACCACCTGTTCCGGAAACAATACAGCTGCACCCCGGCGGAATACCGCAAACGCGCCCTCGCCGCCCGCCGTCTGCTCTGATTTTACCGCAAAGCATTTGCATATTGGCGTACCCGGAGTTATTCTAAAAAGGATTCAACAACCCTGAAAGGAGCATTTACGGATGAAATACAATTGGCTCTCCCTTCTGGCAGCCGGAACGATGCTGCCGCTGGCGGCGGTGGAACTGCCGTCGATCTTCACCGACAACATGGTTCTGCAGCGTGACCGCGCGGTGCCGGTCTGGGGAACCGGACGCGCCGGAGAAGCGGTTTCGGTGCAGTTCGCCAGGCAGACCGTTTCCACCACCGCCGGCAAGGACGGCAGGTGGCAGGTGAAACTCGCACCGCTCGCGGCCTCCTCCGACGGAGCGACGCTGACCGTCAAGGGCGACAACACCCTGACCCGCAGCAACGTGCTGGTCGGCGACGTCTGGCTCTGCGCGGGGCAGTCCAATATGCAGTACGGGTTGCAGAGCATCACCGGCAGCCGCAAGCTGATCGAGGCGTTTCCGAATCCCGACATCCGGCTCTTCCAGGTGCCGAACGTGTGGAGCCGGACACCGCAGGCCGACGTGAAAGCCCAGTGGAACCTCTGTTCGCCGCAGACGCTTCCGCGCTTCTCCGCTGTCGGCTATCTGGTCGGACGGGACCTCCAGAGCAAGCTGAACGTTCCGATCGGCCTGATCAATATCTCGTGGGGCGGCTGCCGGATCGAATCGATGACCGCGCCGGAATCCTTCGCCGCCGTCTCCGTGACCCAGGGGGTCGCCGATGAGGTTGCAAAGCAGATCGCCGACCTGAAAAGCAAAAAGGACGCCGATTTGCGCAAGGACAAGCAGCGGCTGCCCAACGTGCTGTTCAACGCGATGGTTCATCCGCTGACCCCCTTTGCGGTGCGCGGCATGCTCTGGTATCAGGGCGAGGACAACCACTCCGAAGGGATGCGCTACGCCGAAAAGCTCCGCGCTCTCGCCCATACCTGGCGCACCTACTTCGCCAACCCGGATATGCCGATCTTCATCGTGCAGCTGCCGCCGTGGCAGTACGGGCGGGAAAAGTCGACCCTGATCCCGAACTTCTGGGCCGCCCAGCAGCACTTCGCCGAACACGATTCCAACGCCGGCTTCATCACCACCACCGACTGCGGCGATCCCAAGGATATCCATCCGCGCGACAAGATGCCGCTCGCCCGCCGTCTCGCAAATCTGGTGCTCTACAAGGCCTACGGCATCGGCAGTGACGCCGCGCTGGCGCCGACCTTCCGCAGCGCCAGAGCGGAGGGTTCGACCTTCGTCGTCGAATTCAACCAGCCCAACGACCTGCGCACCCGCGACAATGAACCGGTTTCGCACCTGATGCTGGCCGGAGAGGACGGGCTTTTCCATCCCGCCACCGGCGTGGTCCGCGACAACAAACTCTTCGTGACCTCTCCCGAAGTGAGCGCCCCCGTGCGGCTCCGCTTCGGCTGGGACAAGCTGGCCAATCCCAATCTGGTCAACCGCGCCGGCGTCCCGGTCGCTCCTTTCGACACCGGCTTCGGCACCGATAAATAAACCTCCCCGCCGCAAGCAGCGGGGGATCCGGGATTTCGCCTTTGGCGACCAGGGCATTTCGTCCCTGGTCCCCGACCGGCAAGGTGCCGGTGCCGTCTACGAAATTGTTTTTCGCGATGCGAAAAACAATTTCGGGACTTGTAAAAGTCGCCCCAAGAGGCGAGGCATTGAACCCAATTGGAATAAATCGTCCCCCCCGGAGCACCGGCCGGTAAACTCGGGCCTGCTTTCCATGACAGGGAGAGCAGGCCCGCGTTTTGATATAGATGCCGGGAAAGTTATTTCCCGAGTTTGAGATTGCCCAGGGCAGCCGGGCTGTTCCAGTAATTCGGGGACTTGTAATAAGTCATGCCGACATGTTGGCGGAAGTTGCCGTCGCAGTCGTCGGCCATCACATTGAGTCCGAGAACGGTCCCTTCCGCCGGTTTCGCGTTGAAAAGGGAGAACGGGATCGCCGCCTCCAGCACGTAACCGTTCTTCCAGACCCGGCTTTTCATCTCCACCTGCGACTCCATGCCGGAACGGACCAGCCCGCCGAGCGAGGCGATGTTGAGCATCGGCCCCTCGGTCCGGGCGACGCCGGTCGGAGTCATGATCAGCAGCAGGTCGTCGCCGGTGATCGTTTTGGCCCGTTTGGCCGGATCAGCCACGGAACTCAGGAAAAGGCGCATATTGTCGCTGTCGCGCCAGTCGCGGCTCAGAAAATCCCCGAAAAAGAGTTCGTCGTCACGCACCAGCACCGCGGCGTACAGCTTCTTTTCATCCCAGCGGAACGCGATCCAGCCGCTCCAATCCTCCGCCGACGGGATGCCCGAGTCGCGCAGGATCCACTGGAACTTCTGGTCGATCGGGAAGAACTCCTCCGGCTTCCACTCCGCAAGGTCGCCGTCGATTTTCGCCGAACCGCGGCGCGCGGTCAGTTCGGGATTGCCGGTGCCCGCTTTTGACTCATCCATCGGATTCCACATCGGGCAGCTGCCGGATGCCGTCTGCTGAATCGCCCGGTAAGGGAACTCTCCCTCCACCGCCACCCGCACGGTATAGGGCAGAGTCCGCTGCAGGCCATCGATATTGGCGGCAAAGGTGAACTCATATTCGACGCCCGGAACCGCGTCGGTCGGAGCGGTCAGGAGAATCTTTCCGTTGTGCTGCTTTCCCGGTTCGACCACGATATTGCCCGGCAACCCGATCTTCCAGCCGGGCAGCCGCCGCAGTACCGCCGGAGCGGCTTCAACCGGCGCGGCCGAGCCGTTCCAGACGCTCCACGGGATTTGCACCGTGCCGCCGGGCCTGACCGTGAAACGGCTCATCGGGCGGTTGAAATTGCGTTCGTCCAGCGTTCCGGCGATCACCTTGCGGGCCGTGAACTCCGGCAGCTTCAGGCCGGTGACATAGAGCACGCCGTCGCCGAGAACCGGCACCCGGTCCGGCGGCAGGGCGACCGGCCTGCCGAGGTCATCGGTCGCCTCCGCATTCGCGGGAAGCCGGAAATCCGCCCGGACTCCTCCGGCCAGCGCCCATGCCGCCATCACGGTTGTTCCGTCGGCACGCCTGAAGTAGTGGCGCTGGATCAGTTCGTGCGGAGCGGTCCCGCCCAGCGGCCGGGCGCCTTTGAGCTGCCGGGCGCACTCGGCCAGCGCATGATAGGAGTCCCGGAGGGTCAGGTCCGGATTGACCAGATAGAAGGTCTCCGGGTCCTTGAGTCCGTAAAAGTCGTACCAGTAGATCCGCTCGATGCCGTGGCTCAGCGCCAGAACGAACAGCCGCGCCAGCAGTTGCCGCTGGTGCAGCAGCGTGAAGCCGGAAACGCCGGTCAGATTGCCGGTCAGCTCATTGCGCTTGCCCGCTTCGTCGGTATGGAAGCCGACTTCGGTCGCCCAGATCTGCTGGTTGCCGCCATGTTTGCGGATCACTCCGCGGGCGGCGAGCAGTTTGGCGACCGATGCCTCCGGCGTGCCGCCGTAAGGATGCAGGCAGATCGCGTCGAGCCGGTCGCCCGCCCCCGCTCCCAGAAACCGGTCGAGATAGGCGATATCGCCCTCGGCGATGCCGAATGAACCGCGCCGCGCCCCCGGGTCGCCCGCCTCCGTGCCGATCGCCATCGCGTTATTGAGCTGCGCCATATCCGCCGCCGCCCCGAACGCCCCCCAGCCGGAGTTGGTTTCGTTGCCGTAGTGGAAGGAAGCGCGCCCCTTGAGTTCGCGCGCCAGCAGTTCCATCCATTCGCGGGCGGTGACCAGCTTTTCGGCGCTCCGGTGGAATCCCGGCGGGAAATAGCCGACCAGCACCATCGATTCAAAGCCGAACGCCTCCTGTCCGAGGATCGCCTCCTTAAGCCGCAGCAGGGTCTCTCTGGCCTCCTCGCGGGTCTTGAAATTGCGGAAAGAGCTGTCGGTGCGCACCGTCGAAACACCGGCTTTCTTCAGCAGCGGATAGAGTTTCCAGCGCTGGTCGGCGTCGTACCGCCCGAAGTGGACGTTCATGCCGAACACATCCGCTTTCTCCGGCCCCACCGGCGCGGCTTCCCCGAAAATCCCGGAAATCCGGGTCGTCCTGCCCGCCGCATCCGCGATTTCCGCCGTGAACAATGCGACCTGATTGTTCAGCCTCTGACGGGTGCCCTCAAAAGGATCGGCCTTGCTCCGGCCTCCGGCGGGGACTGCGAGCTTGCTCTCCTGCCGCGCGAAAACCCGGCCGTTGATGTCGGTCAGGGTCGCGTCGATGGTGTATTCGGCGGCGCTTTTGCCGCGGGAGTTGTCGGCGATCAGGTTCGGCAGGATCGTGAAGTCGCCCGCATCCCGTTCGAGGATGAACTGCGTATCGCCGAGAACCGGCTTGACGCCCCAGCCGTTGACGATCATGCTGTCGCAGACCATGCCGGAATTTTCCGGCATCGGCGCGGCGGCGGCGGATAATGCGGCGGCGGCGAAAAGCGCGCCGAGCAGTTGACGGTGTGAAACCATTTTATTTCCCTTTGTTGACGATATACTGTACTTTGAAATCCACCGGCAGTTTGATCCGGTTGCCGTCGAGTTTTCCAGGCAGCACGCCCCGCCGCCCCTGCCAGTCGAAGGCGATCGCCTGCTCATACGGGAACGGCAATTGGAATTCCACTTCATAACGCCGGTTGTCCCCGGCCCACAGGGCGACGACGGCGTCGCCGCCGTGCCCGTACTGATAGATTTTCAGCTTGCCGTCGGCAAGGGCCTTCCGGTCGGCGTTCCACGGCCCGGTGATCACCGCTCCCTTATGGAGATCGCCGGCAAAAGCGCGGTTGCGCAGCGCCCAGGCGCAGAAAGCCGCCGCCTGATAGGAGGGTTTCGGCGAATAATCGGTGCGGATCAGGCCGAAATTGTGTTCCTTGTTCTTCGGGTCGATGCCGTCATCCTGAAAATCGTACCAGAACACCTTCGTCCCGCTGCCGGTCGAGCGGAACAGCAGCATGGTACGGGCGAAATAGACCGCCTGTTTCATCTCGGTGACCGGATCGGGCCGGGCGGCGGGATGCTCCAGCGGCCAGCCGATTTCCGTGACCCAGCAGGAGATCTGCGAACCGTCCGCCTTGCGGTTGTTCGCGGTGACGCCCGTCAGATAACGGGTGACGCCGCGGACCTCGACCCGCGGGATCGGGCTTTTGTACCCCGCATACCCGAAATCCGGATCGCTGGGCGACATATAAGGGTGGATGCTGAACCCGTCCATGAACTCGCGTCCGCCCGCTTTCAGGATCGGCACGATCATGCCGCCGCCCGGCCCGCCGCCCGCGCCGCCGCCGCCGCAGGAGATCACGGTGATGCCGGGATTGGCCGCCCTGGCTTTGGGATAGACCTCTTTGAGCAATGGCAGATAGTCGTTCACCGGGTGCATCGCATTGGGTTCGTTCCAGATCTCCCACTCGGTCACGCGGTTGCCGAAGTGCTTCACCGCGAACGCCACCGCGTCGGCGAAGGCCGCGCGCTGCTCCCCGGTGGTCGGAAACGATCTGGCGAACTTGTAGGCGGGCGTGTTGTATCCGGTCACCAGCAGCGGCCGGATGCCGTAGTTCGGAGCGATGTCGACCATTTTCTCGATCCGTTCCGATATGGTGTAGACCTTCGGCTTGCGCTCCAGCCCGCTCCACGGCAGATCGTCGCGCAGCCGGGTGAAACCGGCGAGCTTCATATATTCAAAGGTCCTGCGGTAATCCCCCTTGCCCTGCGCGAAGTGGGTGCAGGCGCCGAAATCATCCGGCCTCGGATAGTCCGGCGCCGGCGTGACCGCGTAGTTGGTGTACGTGCGGGCCACCTCCCGGCCGTCGCGCCGCGCGATCAGGCAAAGATCGTAGATGCCGACGCTCGGCAGCCTGAACCTGAGTTCGGTTTCGGCCTTTGCCGGCACTTTCAGCACTTTGGCGACCGGATTGCGTTCGCCGTAGACGCAAGCCAGCAGGTCGAGCGTCAGACCGTCCGGATTCGCCGCCTCGACTTTGACGCGGATCGTCTTTTCGCCGGAACGGGCGGAAATCAGCGGCCGGTCCACGCCGCCCGGCGTGATTCTGACCGCTTCCGCGGATACGGTCAGCGCAGCGGCACAGCCGAGTGCCGCAAACAGGGATTTCCAGAGCATATTCATTCTCCTTTTCAGGTTGCTTCCGAAACAATATCGAATTACAGGGCGCCGGCGACGTTTTCCAGCGTGATCAGCCGGTAGCGGAGCGCGAAAGCCTCTTCAGGATTCCGCGGGGCGAGCCGGTCGGAGTCGATCTGTTCCGTCCGCAGCGTAATGGCCCCTGCCACCCTGCCGGAACGGATCGCCTCCGCCAGCTGGCGGCGCGGCACTTCGCCGAGTCCGATCAGCAGCAGCGCGGGCTTTTTGCCGGGACCGCCTTGACGGATCATCTTCATGCGCATCGCATCCGACGGCAGACCCACCAGCGACACGAACACATCGGCCTCCGGGAACTTCTGCTGCAGCCGGTCGAAGTCGTCGCTTTTCATGGTTTCGTACAGCGGCAGCTCCGGATTCGAGGTCTCCAGCGGAGCGAGTTCCACGTTGTCATGCCCGACGGCGCGGCAGAACGCCTCCCGGAAGCCGGGCAGCCGCAGGTCGTCCCGATAGCCGGGATCGGCGATCAGTACGATATCGGTTCCCGCCAGTTTTTCCCGGATGAATCTCCCGGCGGCATCCGCCTGGGACGCATAATAGAACGTTTCACTGTCCTGCAGCGCCGAGATTTCGCTGTTCAACGCCAGCCGGAGATAACCGGCTGCGCCGACGGCCAGCAGCAGAGACAGCGCCGCCGCGCCGAGTTTGCGCTTCAACGGCCCGAATCCCTTGCGGGAAAGCAGCCAGAGGCCGAGGACCGCGGCCAGCATGGCCAGCCCGAACAAAATTCTCATTATGAAACTCCCGGCTTATTTGAAATCGTGCTTGATAAACGCCTGGTCGTAGTAGAACAGTTTGCCGCTTGTCAGTTCGCCGCCGCTCATACCCCGCACGGAACCATCGAAACGGGCGGTGTTGGCGCGGCCGTTGTGGCGCGTGAAAATATTGTAATCGCTGTCGCCCTGGGCGAAGATCGCCCCCGCGTTGTTGTCCTTTTTCCCTCTGGCGCCGGAGGTGTCCGCCAGCAGCACGAGATTCGACGGGCCGGGCAGCCGCGCCAGCAGTACGAAAACATTGTCGCCAGCATAGGTCGGCGCTCCGCTCTCCCGCACCGTCCACTTGCCGTTGGCATAGCGTATAATTCCCGGCATCGGATTGTCCGCGGCGTCTCTGGTGTCGGCGGCGCGCCCCATCGAACCGTGAATCCCGTACCCGGTATGCTTGTCGGCCACCAGGCTTTCGATGGTATAGGGAGAACCCTTGCCGAAATGCGCCGAAGGACAGGTCATCTGCTGCTGCTTGATGTACTTGCCGCCGAGGTTGGCGATCACTCCGCCGTACCACTGGGGCCATTTGTCCTGCGAGGAACTCCACTGGATAAAGGCGTATCCGCGATGATCTCCGGCATACAGCTGGATGCCGAGCGTACATTGTTTGAGGTTGTTCAGGCACTGGCTCGTTTTAGCGGCGGCCCGCGCCTTGTTCAGCGACGGCATCAGCATCGCCGCCAGAATCGCGATGATGGCAATAACGACTAGAAGCTCGATAAGGGTGAATTTTATCCATTTCCTTTTCATCTGATCCCCCGTTTTGTTCAGCATGGCGTCTTCCTCCGATCTATTGATAAGGGTTGAGAGTTAAAAGCAAATTACACAACCTGAAAAACCGGCAGCGTGCGCACCGAGCGGCGTTCGACCATCACCGGCAGCACATTCACCTGCGTCTTGAAATTCCGGCGGTGGTTCAGCAGGTTTCCGGCCATCGCCATCACCTCCTCCGCGATGCGGTCGCGCGGGGTGTTCACCGTAGTCAGCCGCTCGTTGCCCGGCATCGCCACATTGCCGTACCCGAGTATGCTCAACGTGTCCGGAACCGCGATCCCCGACGCCTCGAACTCCCGGATCGCCAGCAATGCGCCGTTGTCCGAAATCGCGAACATCGCGCTGAAATCGTATTCCCCCGCCGCATACCGCTTCGCAAATTCCCGGATCGGGAGTTCCGGCCGGTCTCCCGGCTGCATTCCGCAGTCCAGCAGCGTCACTTCGCAGCCGCAGGTCGCCGCCACGAAGTCAAAGCTGTTCGCCACCGCTTCGGAGGTCAACACATGCGGTTCGCAGTACAGCAGGCCGATTTTGCTGTGTCCGTGCTGTGCCAGATAGCGCGCGGCCAGCGCGCCGCCGGAACCGTTGTCGCCGCACACATACCGGATTCCCTCGATCTGCACCGCATAGCTGCACAGGATCACCGGAACCGCCGACTGCGTCAGCGCCGTGACCTGCCGCGAAGTGAGCTGGTCGTTGGTCAGAGAATCCAGAATGATCAGGTCGGCGGTATAGTCGTTCAGCCGTTCGCAGATATCGCTGTGATAGTCGAACCGGACCGTTTCAAGTTCGAATCCGTGCCGGACGGCGGCCTGTTCGAGTTCATACCGCACATGCGTGATGTTCCAGCTCTCCCAGTTCTGCTGCAGCAGCAGAAGGTGGGGTTTCGCCTTGCTCTCCTTGCGCACGAATGAGCCGCGCCCGACAAACGCCTCGATCAGCCCTTTTTCCTTCAGCCGCTTTACTGCCGCCGTCACCGTCGCCTGACTCAGGTCGTACTCTGCGATCAGCTCCCGGACCGTCGGAAACGCCTCCCCGTCACGCATCAACGCGATCCGGCGGCGCAATTCCCGGTAAAGCCAGTCAGTCTTATTTCCGTTTTCCATAATCGTTTCAGTTCCGAATTTATGTGTCTATCATAAACACATTACATTCAAATAAAAAAGAACGCTTTCCCAAATATCAACGCACAAATCCGACAAAAGCCGAAGATCAGGTAAAATATTGTGTCTATTGTCGACACATTTTAATTATACCACAAACCGATTTCAAAAGCAAGAGGGAATTTCAGAAATTTTCATTTTTATTCCCGTTCCACAGTACAACCATCTATGGTTTTCGGGAATTTCGCCTCCAGCGACCGAAGGCGAAACCTCCGAAGCTGAATGGGAGAAAGGACTTTACTCGCCGGATTCCGCCGCTGGTCTGCCGACCTGACGGCGGCAGAGAATAATTGCCAACCCGATGAACAGCAATGTGCCCAGCGACAGGAACGCCATATAGCCGACCGAATGCCGGATTCCCTGCGACCGGATGCTCTCCGGCGGCACGAAACCGGCCAGCAATGCCAACAGTGCTGTTGCGAATCCCAGTCCCGCAGCCACACACATACCCGCCTTTCCGCCGGGAATCCGGTAGGGACGCGGCACGTCGGGTTTCGAGAAGCGCAGCCGGATCGCGGCGGCGAACATGAACAGATACATCATCATGTAAAGCTGTGCCGACAGCGCCATCATCACCCAGAACGCCCCGCCGATCGTCGGCATGAAAAAGATCACCAGCGAAATAAGCGACGGCACGATCGCCTGCACTACCAGAATCCGCACCGGAATCCCGTAACGGTTGCGCTGCTGCCAGTAAGCGGGCAGAAACCCCTCCTTCGCCACTTCCAGCAGTCCCTTCGACGGGCCGAGCGTCCAGGTCAGCACCGTGGTCAGCGCGCCGCAGATCAGCAGGATGCACATCACCGGAGTCAGCCAGCGCAGCCCCAGCGCGGTCAGCATTTTGTCGAATGCCTCCGGAGCCCCGGAAGCCATGCTCAGCTGGTCGGGCGGTACGATCATGGAAATGGACAGCGAGCCGAAGATACTCAGCAGAATGATCAGGATCGAGGAGAGGAGAATTGCGCGCGGAAAGTTTTTCTGCGGATTCTCCACATCCGTCACATGAACCGCCGGCATATCGATTCCGGCGATTGCAACCATCATGCCCGCCAGCAGCATCCACTGCTTCAGGCTGTCGAGTTCAGGCACCATTGCGCGAAGCGAAAACGGGATTGCCGGGGCGTTTCCCATCCCCAGGTAGACCGCCGCGAATACCACGATCGCGGCGGCGGGAATCACCGTTCCGATCAGGGCGCCCACACTGCTCAGCAGCGCATAGAGCCGGATGCCCCGGAAGTTCAGCACCGTGCAGAACCACATCGTGCCGACCACCACGCAATAGACGAACCAGCGGTTTTTCGCCAGCTCCGGTTCCCAGATATACGCCAGTGCGGTCGCCACGAAGGTCAGCACGGTTGCAAACCACGGCAGGCTGTTCAGCCACTGCATGAACACGGTCACGAATCCCCACCGCGGGCCGAATGCCTCACGTACCCACAGATAGACGCCGCCGTCCTTCGGCCATGCCGAAGCCAGTTCCGCCGACACCAGCGCGGTCGGCATGAAGAAACACAGCGCGGAGGCGGTGATGTAAAAAACGATACGGTAGCCGTATTCGGCCTGTTCCGGGAAATTCACGATCGACAGTACGGCGGCGATATTCAGCATCGACAGCGTGAAAATCCCCATCGCCGCTTTTTTTCCAGATCCGGCGGGCATAATAATCCTCCTGTTGTGACAATGACTCTCCTCTGGTTGGAATAGTGTAACGCAAAATCGGGAAAATTCAAACACCGGAATTCGACGGCCTTCTTTCAACTACTTGAAATATTCTGTCCTCGATTTTCTGCTGAAAAAGTTCTGAAAATGCATAAAATCATATTTTTGTGCTTACCGCAAACCATACGGCGCATAAAAATATTTTTAAATAAAATAATTTCAAGTACTTGACAAACGCATTCTTTTTTGGTATAATTAAAAGCGACAGGATATCACAGGAGAAACCGAAAAATGATTTCGATGAAAGAAATAGGCCGGATCTGCGGAGTGGCGGAATCCACCGTCTCCAAGGCGCTTCGCGGCCATGCCGGAATCAAACTCGCCACCCGCGAACGGATTCAGGAAGTCGCGCGTCAGTACGGCTACCAGCCCAACGCGATGGTCGAGTGCATGCAGACCGGCAAAAGCCGCAGCATCGGGATCGCCTGCAACAATTTCCAGTGCCAGTTCTCCGGCGCGATCATGGACGGCATCCATCAGGCGCTGCACGAGTACGGCTACGATTCCTACGTGATCAGCTGGGACCGGCTGGTGAAGGACGGCGTCGACCTGCTGAGCCGTTTCAGCCGGCGCCGGGTCGACGGGCTGCTGCTGCTGCCGATGGGCGAACCGCCGACGCCGTCGCATATCGCCCAGCTGCACAGCTTCCACAATCCGGTGGTGCTGATCGACCAGGTGTGGGGAAGCTGCGATTTCGATTACGTCGGCACCGACAATCGCGCGGCGATGGCAGCGCTGGTCGGGGAGCTTTTTGAGCGCGGTTACCGGAAGATCGGGGCCGTGTTGTTTTCGCGGGTCAGTTCCGGCGAAGAGCGGCGGGCCGGGTTTCTCGATGCGATGTTCAGCCGGAGTTTGCCGGTGGACGGCCGTTTTCTGTGCGAAGTCACCAACTCCCGTTATGGCAACTACGAGCAGATCCGCAATCTGCTGAAAATGCCTGACCGGCCCGAAGCTCTGGTCTGTTTTAACGATTATCTTGCGAATGACGCGTTGAATGTGGCTTACGACCTCGGCATCCGGGTGCCGGAGGAGCTGGCGATCACCGGTTTCGGCAATCTGCCGCTCTGCGAAAAGCTCCGGCCGCAGCTCACCACCGCCGACCAGCAGGCCGAAACCATCGGGCGGACCGCTGCCCGGCTGCTGCTCGAACGGATCACCGGCGGCGAAACCGGCCCCCGCCGGGAGATCCGGCTTCCCGCACAGCCGGTTCTGCGCGGCTCCACCGGCAGCCGGACCGTTTCTTTGCTGCATAAGCCGGAGACGGCGGGCGAACGTAAAAACATACTTAGGGCAAGCTGTTGAACGGTTCCAATATAAATCATCACCACACAACGGAATATTGAATTTCAACCAGGGAAGGATCGGAAAAATGGAAAGCAAGCGCAGCAATTCACATGTCAGTCACTTACCCGGAACAGCCTATTTCACCCTGATTGAGCTGTTGATCGTGATTGCGATCATCGCCATTCTGGCGGCGATGCTGCTTCCGGCTCTCAACAAGGCGCGCGAAAAGAGCAAGATGACCAAATGCCTCAGCAACCTCAAGCAGATCTCCGCCGCCTGCATCATGTATGCCAACGATTACAAAGGGATTCTGATCAAACCCCAGCCGCGCGCCAACTACTACTGGTCCAACGCGCTGGCGGACGGCGCCTACCTGCCGGCAAGCAATGTCTTCGTCTGCCCGAACCAGACCTACAATCCCAAATTCGTGAACAACTCCAGCACCCGTTACAACACCTACGGGCTGAACCGGGATATGGAACGCGGCACTTCAAAAGGCTCCCTTGAAGATGCCGGCGGTTTCTACAATAATTTATTCAAGATCCGCCGTTATGCTCCCTCGCAGACCTGGATGGTCGGCGACAGTGTGCGCCTCAAGGACATCATCGTCAATTATACGCCTGTCAGGGGATGCGCGATCCTCAGTTGGAACAACGGAGCGGAGGGCGTACCTTCGCTGTGCCACTCCGGCAACCGCGGCGGCTTCGGTTTTGTCGACGGCAGCGCCCGCGCGCTCGGAGGCAATCAGATGCACGATGTCTACCCGGCGTTTCAGGAGTGGGTTCTGCCCGGCAATGTCCGGGTTGTAAGTCTCAATTGAACATCATCACTTTAATCAGACTGTATAAAAATCGGGAAGAAATATGACCTACAGAAATCTCATCATCGCCCTGCTCGGCATGGGCGCATACGCGGTGGGAGCCGCCGAAACCGGCTTCCAGAACGGCTCATTTGAACAGGGAACCGGCGGCTACTGGATCAACCGCCAGGCCGCGGTCCGGGTCGACACCACCGATTCGACCGACGGCAAGCAGTGCATATCGGTCGATACTTCGGCGGGCGGCACGGTCAGTGTCGTGCAGGGAGTCAAGCTGATCCCGGATCAGGTGTACGTGATCACTTACGACGCCCGCGCCAGCGTTCCGTCCGACGGACCGAAGCTCACCATGCGGGCGATGCTGCAGGGCCCCAAGGGACCGATCATGTTCTTCGACGGCGTCGGCGAACAGCGCAAGGCGCTCAAGACTCCGGCGGCAGTGACCGACAAGTGGCAGACCTTCACCCAGAAGATCGGCCCGATTCCGGCGCAGGCGCTGGGCAAGGAGGTCACCAAAGCGATGCTGTACTGGAATGTGAAGCCCGGCGCGGAAGGCGCGAAGCTCTACCTCGACAATATCAGAATCACCACCGAAGACGCTCCGGTGCAGGCGGCGGCCCCGAAAGCGGCGGCAACCTCCGGCAACAGCGGGCTGCTCAGCAACGGTTCTTTCGAGCGCGGCACCGCCGGATTCTGGATCAACCGTACCGCCGCCGTCAAAGTCGATTCCGGCGAAGCGAGCGACGGCAGCCGCTGCCTTGCGGTCGACGCGCCCGCCGGAGCTTCGGTCGATATCGCGCAGGGCACCGGATTCCAGCCCGACAAGGTATATGTGATCACCTTTGACGCCAAGGCCTCCGTCGCGGAGGGCGGCCCGCAGCTGACGATGAAGGCGATGCTGCAGGGCAGCCGCCCGATCGGCTTCTTTCCGGGAGTCGGCGAACAGAAGAGCGAACTGAAAACTCCGGTCGCGGTCACCGGCGAGTGGCAGACCTTCACCCGCAAGATCGGTCCGGTTCCGGCCCAGTTCATGGGAAAGGAGGTCAGGAACATCCTGTTCTACTGGAATGTGAAGCAGGGCGCCACTCCGGCCAAGCTCTACCTCGACAACATCAAGGTCACCGTCGAAGCCGCTCCGGCCGGCACGGAGAACATCTCCGAATCCAACACCGGAGCGTTCCGGTTCAATCTGCCCGACCCGGTGCGGGTTTTTGAATCCGTGCCGGAGTTTTCGGTGGAAGCCGAAGTCGGCAAAGGTCTCCTGCGGGTCGTCGGCACCGACGCCTTCGACCGGCAGGTTTTTACGGCGGAGGGCAAGCCCGGGGTTCCGAAACTCGCGGTCACGCTCCCCGGCCCCGACTACTACCGCATCCGGGCCGAGGTGGTCGACGGCGGCAAGGCGGTGAAATCCGCCGAAACCTCGCTGCTGGTCACCACGCCGCTGCCGCAGGACTATTACTCCACGCCCCAGCCGGCCTTCGGAGTCTGGGGCGGGCTGACGCCGGAGCTCCGACGGGTTGCCGGTGCCAAATGGGACCGGCAACTTTTTTTTACCTTTTTTCAGAAGCCGGACGCCTCCGCCGAGCCGCCGACTGCTGAAAAAATCGCCGCGCGCGAGCCGATCAAAATCATCCGCTGCATGAATATCCTGCACCCCTTCAAAAAGATGGTTCCCTACTCCGCCGCCGAGCTTGAGGTCCAGCGTGAAAAGCTCTCAAAGGAGGTCGCCTCCAAACGCGGCCTCGTGGACGTGTGGGAGACCCAGAACGAGCCGATGGTCGGCGAAAACTTCCACGGCACCATGAACGACGTGATGGACATCATCCGTATGGAGAGCGAAGTCGTCCGCAAGCACGATCCCGGCCGCACCATCGCGGGCATCTGCATCAACCCGATGAACGCCAACCAGTACAACCAGTATGTCGGCTACTACCGCAACCACGGCATCGCGTCGCATATCGACGCGCTGATGCTGCATCCGTACATCCCGGGCGCGCAAAGCCCCGACGGTTCCGGCTACGTGGACATCCTGAACCGGCTTGACCGGGAGATCACCGCCCTTGCGGGGCAGCGGGTTCCGATGTACATCAGTGAAATCGGCTACTCCACCAAGCCCGGCGGCGAAGTCACCGAGCTGCAGCAGGCCGCCTACCTCGCGCGGGTCGTGCTGCTGAACCGCCAGATCCCCGGCCTCGCCGCCTGTGTCTGGCACAACGGCCTCTGGAACGAGGCGACCAGCCGCCGCGAGCTGGATTTCGGCCTGCTGCGCGGCCATCCGAAAGGCTCCAAACTGCGCGAACCAAAACCCGCTTTTGCCGCCTGGGCGACCGTTTCGCGCCCGACCTACGACGCCGAATATAAACACGAGCTGGAGTTGAGCCGCCAGGTGCGGGTGCTGCTTTTCGAGAAACGAGGCGAACCGCTGCTGGCCGTCTATTCGCTGACCCCGGAACCGGCCCGCATCCAGCTCCCGCTGAACGTCCCTGAAGTCACCGTGACCGAGGTGTGCGGCAAATCCTACCGCATGCCGCTCAAGAACGGCATCCTGTCGCTCGAAGTCACCGAGGCTCCCGTCTACATTCAGGGCGGTACCAAAGCGCTGTTTGAAGCAGGCAAATTCGCGGCGGACTTCCGGCCGGAAGCGCTGAAAACCTCCGCCGGCGCTCCGCTGACCGTCTCGGTCACGCTGCCCGAGGAGCTGGCCAAAGGCGCCGAACTGCGGGTCCCCTCCGGCGAATACGGCTCCGCGCAGGTCACCGGCTCCGGCAATACCCGGCAGGTGGTCATCACCCCGAAAGCCGGGCTTAAGCCGGGCCATTACGACCTCTTCTTCCGCCTCGAATCCGACGGTTCGAGCCGCTACATCTGGCAGAAGAGCCTTGAAATCCTGCAGCCGCTGGAACTGGCCGACATCCGGCCGGAATCCACGCCGGAAGGCCCGGCGGTCAGCTTCGACGTGCTCCGCCACGGCGACGTCGCCGAAGCGGTCGTCGAAATCCTTGAAAACAAGGAGCGCGTGCTCGGCATCGCCAGAGCCCGCGCCGGCGAGCGGCAGACGCTGCCGCTCTACCTGACCCGCCACGGCCGCCACAGCAATTATCAGGCCCGCTTCACCGCCGCCGACGGCCAGAACTGGCTTCAGCCGCTTCCCGCCGGAATCGTGCCGGTCACGGTGCCGTTCCTCGCCGGCGCGATCGACCGCCCCGCCGCCGAATGGCCCGCCGCCGGAACCTATTCGATCGGCGACGGCACCGCCAGCCGCCACGCGGTGCGCGGCGACTTCGACCGCCCGTCCGGCACCATCCGCCTCGCCTATGACGACCGGAATCTCTACTTTTCGATCGACCAGCAGGACAAGACCTTCGTGACCCGTCCCGCCGCGTCGCTGTGGGACGGCGACTCGCTGCAGATCGGCGTCAGCGTCCCGCAGAAGTTCATGATCCGTCCCAACAACGACGGCATTCAGGAGACCGCCTACGCCGAATTCGGCGTCAAGGCCGACAGTGCGAAGCCGGATTCGTGGGTATGGGCCAGCATGAATCTCAACCTGATGCCGCTGAACCAGCCCATTCCGAACATCGTCACGAAAAACCGCCGCGACGGCGACCGCACCCTCTACCGGTTCGCGATTCCGTGGGAAACGCTGAACATCCGGCCTTCCGCCGGAATGCCGCTCGGCATCAGCATTCTCTTCAACGACCGCGACGCGGGCCGCGACCGTCACTGGGTCGAATGGTACGGCGGCATCGCCGACGGCAAGGACCCCTCCCGCTACGGCTCCGCCGTATTGTCGGGGAAATAATAGCCTCCGGCGGCCGGGGGCGCTTCCCCCCCCGTCCCCGCAGCCGACGGTCGGCCAAGACCGGAAAGGTAACGGCGCCGGGAGAAAGTTATATTATTAAAGCAATAAAAAATCAAAAACGAGGTTATAAA
>ENA-UOJS01000375-UOJS01000375.1-human-gut-metagenome-genome-assembly--contig:-C74-NODE-375-length-48763-cov-41.523446_pt1 | contig 48763 bp, 37 predicted proteins | sample MGYA00242355_ERZ723902 | MGnify/ENA metagenome assembly ERZ723902
TCCTCTGCGGCCACTACAAGGGCATCGACCACCGCATCCGCGAGCACCTCATCACGCGCGAGATTTCCATCGGCGACTACGTGCTGACGGGGGGCGAGCTGGCCGCCTGCGTCATTGCCGACTCGGTGGTGCGGCTCATCCCCGGGGCGCTGGGCGACGAGGCCTCGGCGCTGACGGACTGCTTCCAGGACGACCTGCTGGCCCCGCCCGTCTACACGCGGCCGGCCGAGTTCCGCGGATGGCGGGTTCCCGACGTGCTCCTCTCGGGTAACTTCGCCGAGATAGCCCGCTGGCAGGAGGAGCAGTCCCTTGCCCGGACGCGCGCACTGCGCCCCGACCTGCTCGACGAGGATTGACACCCCGCCGGGGGCCGAAAAACGGAAGACAGCACCGGACGGAGGCGCCGGATGCCGAAAAAAGGCCGGCGCAAAAAACAGCCGCTTTCCGGGACCGGACAGCACACAAAACAGAGAGGCGGACCCCACGCGCGTGGGGTCCGCCTCTTTTCGGGTTGCACGGCCTTTCAATCAGGGCTCGGCGATGCGCACCACGCGGCTGTTGGGCAGGTCGGGAATCCAGAGCTGCCCGTCGCGGAGGGTCATGTCGGCGGGGCCTACCAGCGGCTGCTCGAGCTCGAGGGTGACGGGCGTCACGGCGCGGCTCTCAAGGTCGATGCGCGCCAGCGAGGCCGGAGCCCAGTTGCTCACCACCAGGGCGCGGCCGTCGGTCGAGAGGGCGATGCCGTCGTACTGACCCGGTAGCTCGATGAAGCGCTCGGCTACGGGGTTGTCCAGCGCACCGATGCGGTAGACGACGTTGGCCGGGGTGGTCACCCCGTCGGCCGGGTAGGAGACCACGTAGAGGGCTCCGTCGTGGAGCAGCATGCCGTTGGCACCCGGCACGTCGAGCCACGCCTCGGGGGCACCCACGGCGTCGAGGTCCGAGATGTCGAACCGGAAGATGCGGCCCGTATTGGTCACCGAGGCGTAGAGCACGTTGCCGTCGGCCACCAGGTCGTTGACAAAGAGCTCGCCTTCGGGCAGACGCACCACCTGGGGCTCCGCCTCGGGGCGGGCAAGGTTGAAGACCACCACGCGGTTGACGTCGCAGACGAAGAGGTGGTCGTCACGCAGGAACATCCCCTTGGGGGCCGACAGGACGCCCGTGGCGGGAATCACCACCTCGCTGCGTTCGGGCGTGACATAGAGGATATAGCCCTTCCCCTCGTCGTTGAGCGGATTGAGGCTCTCGGTGCCGAAGTTGGCGACCAGCACGCCGTCGCGGTAGGGATAGGTGCTCTCGCAGAAGCGGATGCCGTCGCTCAGGACGAGCGTCGGGTTCTGCGCCCCTTCGCGGCAGGCGGGAAGGAGCAGCACGGCGAGGAGCAGCAGGGCTCCCGACCGTTTCAGCAGGTTCGGGGTTCTTTTCATCATCATGTTCATATCAATTAGGGTTCATGCGGCGCTGCACGCCTCCGGAACCGTTCCGGAGGGGTCGCCGCCGGGACAAAAATAGCTATTTTCCCGAAAAATCCGCACCGCGCCGGAAAATCCGGGCCGGGGGCCGAGGGTACCGTGCCGCGCCGGGAGCTCCATGCTGCGTCGTAGCTTCGTACCGGCCCGAAACCTTCGAGCCGTGCCGGGGCCTTCGTGCCGCAGCGGACCCCGCTCCAAGCCGGAAAATTCCGCGCCGAAACCTTCGCCGCACCAAGGCTCCATGCCGGACCGGGAGCTCCGCGCCGGCGCCCCGCATTCGGGAGATGCGGCCGGCCTCAACGTCCCGCACGGCTACGGCCGGCGGCGGAAGCGTTCGGTGATGTCGCTCATCGTGCCGTCGGGGGCGATGCGGTAGAGGCGCTGGTTGGTCGTCGGCGCCGTCAGCGGCCCCAGCGCTTCGACCCAGGGGCCCAGCTTGACGTAGTCGAAGAGACCGGGACGGAACCCCTCGGGCAGCTCCGGCCGCCCCGAGTACCACCCCGTGCGCAGCGCCGGGGCGGCACGCCGCACCACGGCGGCCAGCCGCGCCACCTCGTCGGGCGCGGCGTCGCCCCCCATGAAGCAGAGGCAGGTCACCGAGCGGCCGTAGCAGTCGATGAGCGCCAGCAGCTCGCGCTCGTCGAGCGGACGGCCGCCCTCCCCCTGCAGGTGGGGGCTGTGGCACCCCGGGCAGCGGTTGGGGCACCCCGTGAGGTTGAGCGCCAGGGTCACCTCGCCGGGAATCTCGGCGAAGACAACGTCGAAGTTGTGGTAGCGGAGCCCCTTCATGCCCGTTCGCGGATGGGTTCCTCCTGCTGCTCCCCGCCGGCGGCCGCGGCCAGCTCCTCCCCCGGCCTGAGCGTGCCGTAGTAGCGGCGCGAGGCCTCCTGCTGGCGCGCTGCCGAGAAGTTCGAGACGCGCTTCATGTAGCCGATGACGCGCGTGAGGTAGTCGACGTTCGAGCCGTGGCAGACGGGACACTCCTTCAGATAGCGTTTGTCGATGTGGCCGCAGTCGTTGCAGACCGTGTTGGGGATGTTGAAGGTGAAGTAGTTGCACCCCTCGGCGGCGGCCACGCGCAGCAGGTGGCGGTACTGCTCGCGCGTGAGGTGCTCCTCGAGGTTCATGTGCAGCGCCGAGCCGCCCGTCAGGTGCTCGATGTAGCGGCGGCCGTGGAGGCGGAACTTGTCGATGACGTTGAGCGAGGCATCCTCGACCACATAGAAGTAGGAGTTGTAGCAGTCGCGCGGCACGGCGTAGCCATCCTCGCGGTCCCACTTGGCATGCTTCACGCCGACGTTCTCGGCGGGAATCATCTCGCAGTTGAACATCAGCTCGCGCGTGCGGTACTTGCGGTTGTAGCGCTCGATGAGCCCCAGCACCTGCTGCACGAAGCCGGCGTAGTCGTCGTTGTCGGTGATGGGGATGCCCAGAAACTCGGCCGCCTCGACCAGTCCGTTGACGCCGACGGTCAGATACTGCCGCGAGAGGTTGATGTAGCCCGCATCGAAGAGCGGAAGCATCCCCTTGGCCTGCAGCCGCTTGAGATTCTCGTTGTAGGCCGTCTGGACCTTGTGCACCAGGTCGACCACCTCCTCCAGATAGGTCAGGTAGTGCATGCCGTTGCGCACGGCGTACTGCACGCAGCGGTTCAGGTTGATGGTCAGCACGCTCTTCGAGCCGGTCGAGACGCCCCCCGCGCCGAGCGTATAGCTGAAGCCGTTGTCCTGGATTTCGTTGCGCAGGCGGCAGCACGACGAGAGCGAGTCGGCGTTGTCGCTGATGTAGGTGAAGAAGGAGTGCCCCTCGGCATACATCTCGGCCGTGAAGTCGCCCCACTCGCGGTCCATCACGTCACCGTCGCGCGTGAGCAGCGCCATGGTCTCGACGGGGAAGGTGAGCACGGTGCGCGTCCGCTCGCGGTTGAACCACTTCATGAAGCGCTTCTGCAGCCACGAGAGCGACTCCCAGTGGGGGCGCGAACCGTCGGGGAAGCGAAACTCGCCGAAGAGCGACTCGAAGTAGTAGCGGTCGTAGTAGGCGACGTTCCAGAAGACGGCCTGGAAGTTGCGCGCCCCGGTGGGCTGGTTAATCGAGTAGACAATCTGCTCGAAGCAGTCGGTGATGACCTTGTCGAGCGTGCGCTGCTTCTTCGAGAGGTCGACCACGCGGTCGGCGTGCAGGTAGTAGTCCTCGCCGTACTCCAGCCCGATGAAGTAGTTCATGTACATGAGGAACTCGGGGGTGGCGCAGGCGCCCGAGAGCATCGACGAGACGATGAAGACCATGTTGACGAAGCCGCCGCAGAAGGACTTGAGGTTGGTCGGGCGCGTCGAGTTGCCGCCGATGGAGAGCGTCCCGCCCAGCAGCCACGGGTACATCGTAATCGAGGCGCAGTAGTTGGCCATCGAGGTCTCGTCGTTCTTGTAGATGAAGTGGTTGTTGAGCAGGTGCAGGTACTTGTCTGAAAGCTCCTTGCCGTACATCTCGCGGATGCGGTCGGTCAGCAGGCGGCGGTTCAGGCGGATGAAGTTGCGCTTGGGCAGCTCGCCGATGAGCGTGGCGATGTTCTTGTTCTCGACGTTGGCGTTGGCGTCGTACTTCGACCCCGTGGCGGGGTTCTTCGCGTCGCAGTAGTCCATCAGGAAGTTGAGCTTCTCGCGGTCCTCGCGGTCCTCGGTGTGCTTCTGGCGGTAGAGCATGTAGCTCTTGGCCACGGCGAAGTAGCGCTCGGCCATGAGGGCCACCTCGACCTGGTTCTGAATCTCCTCGACCGACATGCCGTCCGAGACATGCACGCGGCTGAGCACCGAGGTCAGGTCGTCGTCCGTGGCGTAGCTCCCCACCGAGAGGAAGGCCTTGCTGATTGCGCGCTTGATTTTCTCGACCGAGAACGGCTCGCGCTTGCCGTCCCGCTTGACGATGCGGAGTTCCGAAATACCCATAGTTGTGCCGGTTTTAGGTTATTACATTGCCCCCGGCGGAGTCGTCCGACGGCCCGTCCGGCTCCTGCGGAAGGAGCGGACAGGACGCACGAGCCCCCGGCGGGCTTCACATGCAAAAAAATTACGAAAGCGGAGAGGTTCCGTACACCGCCTGCGCCCCACATCCCGAGAGCGGACGGCATGTTCCCCAAGGCAGGTCTTCTGACTTGCTCCCCGCCGCACGCCTTCCCGCCCTCCGAGGGGCAGTGGCCAAGAGTGTGCGGACGGATGCGGAGCTTACAGCTACGGGCATAGTCCCTGAATCACACAGGAGTTCCCTTTTCATCCCGCACCGGCGGAGGCCGGCGGGGAAACCTTGTACGAAGACAAAGATAGGGCATGCCGCCGGTTCGTCCAACGGGGCGACGCGTTTTTAATCAACAAATTGTAAACACCGCCCCTGCAGTGCACCGCAGGGCGGTTTTCCAGGGGGGGGGAAAGAAAAACCGGAGAGCCAGCGGGGAGACGGGAGAGGAGAGGCCGGGAGGGACGCGCAGGCAGGCGGGCGCGGAGAGGGCGCGGAGAAAGGCGCAGCACGGGAAGGGGCGAGGCGCGGGGAGGCGGGCGCGGGGAGAGGCGAACGGAGGGACAGGGAAGGAGGCGGAGAGTCAGCGGGGAGAAGGAAGGGGCGCGGCGCGGGGCGAAACAGGGTCGGAGACAGGAGGCGAAAATGGAGACAGGGAGGGTGTGAATGGAGATAGTGCGGCCCGGACGAGCGACAATATAAAAATAAAATATGAGGGGCGCAGCGGGCTGCCTCCTCAGGGCAGCAACTTCAAAACCGCTGCTTCGGGACAACAACCACAGAGCCGCCACTTCAGAGCCTCCGCCTCAGAGCCGCCTCAGGGCAGCAGCTTCAGGTTACGGGCGATGCGGCACGCCTCGACGACGTTGCCCACGCGCAGTTTGCCGAGGATGTTCTGCCGGTGGCGGCTCACCGTATGGACGCTGATGGCCAGACGTTCGGCCACCTGTTTGCTCGTGAGCCCCTGCTCAATCCACCCCAGCACCTCGCGTTCGCGCTCCGAGAGGAGCGTCTCGCCCGAGGGGGTATCGAACGGCAGGGCGCTCCCCGCCAGCGGGTCGACGATGACCGCGTCGGCCGTCTCGAGGCTCCGGGGACCGTAGAGGCAGAGCGCCCAGCGGATGCCCTCGCCGGCGTCGCCCGCCAGGTAGAACATGCGGTGCAGCGCATCGAGGCTCGCGCCCGCGGCGTCGCTCATGCGCAGCGGCTCGCAGAGGTAGCAGTCGCACCGGGCGGGGTGCTGCCTCATCCAGCGCAGGAAGCGGAGCTCGAGCAGGTATTTGCGCTGCAGGTCCTCGGGGTGAATCCGCCGCAGCACCTCCTCCTCCCAGATGGAGCCCACGACGTACGACCCGCCGCTGAGCCCCAGCCCCAGCCGCTCGGCAAAGCCGCCGCAGCAGACCAGGCTCCTCTGTTCGCGCAGGTCACTCAGCACGGCGACCGCACCTTCGGTCCGCGCATAGCAGAGCGCCGTGCGGCGGTGCTCCTCGGCCGCGCACTCCTCGCCGGTCCCGTAAAAGAACTGGCGCAGCAGCTCTTCGTTCAACTGGCGTTCGGCTTCCCGTTCCATAGCCCGACGGCAAAAAATGGTTAATCCTCAGTATTGTCCCTTCGCGCAAGGCGCGCTACCTTTGCAAAGGTAACGAAACTAACGCAAAAAGAGAAAAGAGATGAAAAAGTGCTTGTTCATGCTGCTGGCCCTGCTTGCGGCCCAGGCGGCAGCCTCCCAGACGCTGGAGAAGATGCAGTGGTTCAACGAACCCGAGGAGTGGTCCATCAAGGGTGACGTCCTCACCTTCCGCGTCACGCCGCACACCGACTACTGGCGCATTTCGCACTACGGCTTCACGGTCGACGACGCCCCCTTCTACTATGCGACCTACGGCGGCGAGTTCGAGGCCAAAATCAAAATCTCGGGCGACTACGTCGCACGCTTCGACCAGGCAGGGCTCATGCTGCGCATCGACCACAAGAACTACATCAAGGCCGGCATCGAGTTCGTCGACGGCAAGTACAACCTCAGCGCCGTGGTGACCCACACGACCAGCGACTGGAGCGTCATCGAGCTCGAGCGCCCCGTCCCCTTCATCTGGCTCAAGGCCGTGCGCCGGCTCGACGCCGTCGAAATCTTCTACTCGTTCGACGACCGCACCTACACGCTCATGCGCAACGCCCCGCTGCAGGACAACACGCCGGTGATGGTGGGCCCGATGGCCGCCAGTCCCGACGGCGAGGGCTTCCGCGTCCGCTTCGAGCAGTTCAAGGTAACCCACCTGCCCGACCTGCGCCGCACGGAGTGGCTCAAGCGCAACGCCGCCGAGTAGCCCCCTGCCCCGACCGACTCTGCCGAGGGGCCTGCCACACACCCCGCCGGAGCGCCTGCCAAAGGTTCTCCTCCGAGGCTCTGCCGGAGCGCCCTCCGGCCCGAAAATTGCCCCGCAGCCAACGGTTGCGGGGTATTTCGTTTTCATTTCGAAACGCCCCGGACATTGTTTCGAATAAAAAGTTGAAGACTTTCGTTTCGAATTGCCGAATTTTCACTATATTTGTAGGGCATCCCCCGGCGACGCCCCGCACGCAACGCCGCCGGAGGGAAGACCGACAACCGACAAACCACAACCTACGCCTTATGGAACAATACATTCTGTCGCTCGACCAGGGGACGAGCAGCTCACGCGCCATCGTTTTCGACCGCAAGGGGCAAATCCGCTCGATGGCCCAGCGCGAATTCCCCCAGTACTTCCCCAAACCGGGATGGGTCGAACACAATCCCCATGAAATCTGGTCGTCGCAGGCCTCGGTCATCGCCGAAGCCATCGCCGCCATCGGCATCAACGGACTCAACATCGCCGGCATCGGCATCACCAACCAGCGCGAGACGACCATCGTCTGGGACTCCGAGAGCGAGGAGCCCGTCTACAACGCCATCGTCTGGCAGGACCGACGCACCTCGGAGTACTGCGACCAACTGAAGGCCGAGGGGCGCACCGAGTTCATCCGCGAGCGGACCGGCCTGATTGTCGACGCCTACTTCAGCGCCACGAAAATCAAGTGGATTCTCGACAACGTGCCGGGGGCCCGCGCCCGCGCCGAGAAGGGCAAGCTGATGTTCGGCACGGTCGACACGTGGCTCATCTGGCGTCTGACGCGCGGCGAGCTGCACGTCACCGACGTGAGCAACGCCTCACGCACGATGCTCTTCAACATCCACACGCTCGACTGGGACGACGAGCTGCTGGCACTTTTCGACATTCCGCGCTCGATGATGCCCTCCGTCCGCTCGTCGAGCGAGGTCTACGGCGCCACGAAGACCACCATCTTCGCCCACAAGGTCCCCATCGCCGGCATCGCGGGCGACCAGCAGGCGGCCCTCTTCGGCCAGCTCTGCGTCGAGCCCGGCTCGGTCAAGAACACCTACGGCACGGGCTGCTTCCTCCTGATGAACAGCGGCGAGAAGCCCATCGTCTCAGCCAACAACCTGCTGACGACCATCGCCTGGAAAATCGGCGAGCGCGTCACCTACGCCCTCGAGGGGAGCATCTTCGTGGGCGGCTCGGTGGTGCAGTGGTTGCGCGACGGGCTGGGCATCATCCGCTCCTCGTCCGAAGTAGAGGAGCTCGCCGCATCGGTGCCCGACTCGGGAGGCGTCTACTTCGTGCCGGCGCTGACGGGTCTGGCGGCCCCCTACTGGGACCAGTACGCCCGGGGCGCGGTGAGCGGCATCAGCCGCGGCACGACGGCGGCCCACATCGCCCGCGCGGCGCTTGAGGGCATCGCCTACCAGACCTACGACATCGTCGACGCCATGCAGCGCGACGCCGGCATCACGCTGCGCGAGCTGAAGGTCGACGGCGGCGCCGCCCGCAACAACCTCCTCATGCAGTTCCAGGCCGACCTGCTCGGCGAGCGGGTCATCCGCCCCCGCGTGACCGAGACCACGGCCCTCGGCGCGGCCTATCTGGCCGGTCTGGCCGTCGGCTACTGGCAGGACCTCGACGAAATCCGCAGCCAGTGGGAGGCCGAACGGGTGTTCGTCCCCACCACCGAGCGCGAGCCCGTCGGCCGCGCTCTCGAAGGGTGGCACGACGCCGTGGGGCGCGTGCTGCACGATTACGACCCCCCCAAACGACATTAAGCCATGACACCCGACTTTCTGACCCAATGCATCTTCGAATTCATCGGCACGCTGGTGCTGGTGCTGCTGGGCGACGGCGTAGTCGCCTCAACCGGGCTGAACCGCTCGAAAGGCCAGGGCGGCGGCTGGGTGGTCGTCACGCTGGCCTGGGGCCTGGCCGTGATGTGCGGCGTGCTGATTGCCGGCCCCTACTCGGGGGCCCACCTCAACCCCGCCGTGACGGTCGGCATGGCCGTGGCGGGGCTCTTCCCGTGGGGCCACGTGACGGGCTACGTCGTGGCGCAGCTCCTGGGCGGCTTCTGCGGCGCGGTGCTCGTCTACGCCTTCTACAAGGACCACTTCGACGCCACGGACGACCCTGCGACGAAGCTCGGCGTCTTCTGCACGATGCCCGCCATCGCGAATCCGCCGCGCAACCTCTTCTGCGAGTTTGTCGGCACCTTCCTGCTGGTCTTCGTCATCCTGGCCATCGGCAACGAGGCCAACACCCCCGAAATCGGCATGGGAAGCCTCGGGGCGCTGCCCGTAACGATGCTCATCATGGCCATCGGCATGTCGCTCGGAGGCACGACGGGCTACGCCATCAATCCGGCGCGCGACCTGCCGCCGCGTCTGGCCCACGCCCTGCTGCCGATTCGCGGCAAGGGGCCGAGCGGCTGGAGCTACAGCTGGGTCCCCGTGCTGGGGCCGCTGCTGGGAGCACTCGCCGCCGCGCTGCTCTACAACTGCGTCTACATCTGCGGCTGAGCCGGCCGGCCATCCGCACACATAAGAAAGCCGCATCCCCTGCGTTGCTGGGGATGCGGCTTTTGCTCTCTTCGGTCCGCGGAGATGCAGGGCCGGTCGGCGGTGATGCAGGGCCGGTCCGCGGAGATGCAGGGCCGGTCGGCGGTGATGCGGGGCCGGTGGGTGGTAATACGAGGCCGGTCGGCGCTCAGAGCCCATCGTTGCTCAAGCCCGCCCGGCGCTCAGAGCCCATCGTTGCTCAAGCCCGCCCGGCGCTCAGAGCCCATTATCGCCCACGCGGGCCCGGCACTCAGAGCCCATCGTCGTCCATGCCGGTCTACCGTCCGGAGCCGGCCGTCGCTCTTGCGGGCCCGGCGGTCAGAGCCGGTCGAGGCACTCGAGGATGATGCGCGCGCTGTCGCGCACCTCCTCTTCGGAGATGGTCAGCGGCGGCGAGATGCGGAAGGCCGTATCGCAGAAGAGGAACCAGTCGCTCATGATGCCCGCCTGCTTGAAGAGCTCCATGATGCGGTACAACCGCTCCGAGGAGCCCAGCTCGACGGCCAGCAGCAGGCCGCTGCGGCGGATTTCGCGCACGGCCGGATGGCCCTGCAGCAGCTCCTCGTAGAGAGCCCCCTTCGCCTCGACCTGCTCGACGACGTGATGGTCGAGCAGATACTCCAGCGCCGCAAGGCCCGCCGCACAGCAGACCGGATGGCCGCCGAAGGTGGTGATGTGGCCCAGCGTGGGGTTCGACTGCAGCGTGTCCATGATTTCGTGGCGCGCGATGAAGGCCCCCAGCGGCATGCCCCCGCCGAAAGCTTTGGCCAGGCAGACGATGTCGGGCACCACGCCGTACTTCTGCATGGCGAAGAGCTCGCCCGTGCGGCCCAGCCCCGTCTGGATTTCGTCGAAAACGAGCAGCGCCCCCACCTCGTCGCAGCGGCGGCGCAGCGCCTCAAGGTAGCCCGGCCGGGGCACCCGCACGCCGGCCTCGCCCTGCACGGGCTCGACCAGCACGCAGGCCGTGCGGCGCGTGATGCGCTCGAGCTGCGCCGGGTCGTTGAACTCGATGGCCTGCACGTCGGGCAGCAGCGGGCGGAAGGCACCCTTCCACTCCTCCCCCTCGGGGGCACCCATCATGCTCATCGAGCCGTGGGTCGAGCCGTGGTAGGCGCGCCGCATCGAGATGAGCTCGGTGCGGCCCGTGAAGCGCTTGGCCAGCTTGAGGGCCCCCTCGACCGCCTCCGCGCCCGAGTTGACGAAGTAGACGCTCTCGAGTCCCCCGGGCAGCAGCGAGGCGATGCGCGCGGCGTAGCGTACCTGCGGCGCCTCGACCAGCTCGCCGTAGACCATCACATGCATGTAGCGGGCCGCCTGCTCCTGGACGGCGCGCACCACCTCACGGTTGGCATGGCCGACGTTGCTCACCGAGACGCCCGCCACCAGGTCGTAGTAGCGGCGTCCCTCGGGCGTGTAGAAGAAACTCCCCTCGGCCCGTTCGACCTCCACCAGCATGGGCGAAGGCGAAGTCTGGCCCACGTGGGCCAGAAACTGTTTGCGCAGAATCGTATTCATGGTGTTATTCTTCTCCGAATGTTCGTTTGAGTATCTTCTCCGAGTCCTTGACGCTGCGGCACATCCAGCCGTAGAGCGTCGCGGCCTGCTCCGCAGCGGTCATGTTCCACCCCTCGACCTGGCGGCGCATCCGCTCCGAGAGCATGTAGATGAGGATGGCGGCCGAGGCCGAGACGTTGAGGCTCTCGACCATGCCGCACATGGGGATGCGCAGGAACTCGTCGGCCGACGCGAGCACCTCCTCCGAGATGCCGGCATGCTCCGTGCCGAAGACCAGCGCGAAGCGCCCGCGTCCGACGTCGAACGACTCGGGGGTCGTATCCTCGCGGTGGGGCGTCGTCGCCACGATGCGGTACCCCTCGGCACGCAGCGCCGCGAGCGCCTCGGCCGTCGACCCGTGGCGGCGGATGTCGACCCAGCGGTCGGTGCCCCGCACGATGGCGGCGCTGGGGTTGAAGCGGCAGTAGGTCTCGACCGTGTGCATCTGCTGCAGGCCGAAGGCCTCGCAGTGGCGGATGAGCGCCGCGGCATTCTGCGGATGGAAGGTATTCTCGGCCAGGATGGTCATGTAGCGCGTACGCATGGCGACCGTCCGCCGCAGCACGTCGTAGCGTGCGGGGAGCATGAAGCCGGAGAGGAGGGCTATCCGCTCGCGGTACCACGCCACGTCCCTATTTGCGGTACTTGTCATCTTCGTCGAGGATTTTCAGGTAACTTTCGTATCGCGACCACGCCACCTCGCCCCGCTCGACGGCCGCCACGACGGCGCATCCCGGTTCGTGGGTGTGGGTGCAGTTGTAGAATCGGCAGCCGGGCGCCAGGCGCATCATCTCGGGAAAGTAGTGCCACAGCTCGGCGTCGTCGATGTCGATGAGGCCGAAGCCCTTGATGCCCGGCGTGTCGATGAGCCAGCCCCCGTCGCCGAGCGGATACATCGTCGAGAAGGTGGTCGTATGGCGCCCCTTGTGGTGGCTCTCGGAGATTTCGCCCGTGCGGATGTCGAGCGAGGGGTCGATGGCCTGCACGAGGGTCGACTTGCCCACCCCCGAGTTGCCCGAAAAGAGGGTCGTGCGGCCGGCCAGCAGCGCGCGGACCTCCTCCACGCCCCGCCCTTCGAGCGCCGCAACCTCCAGCACGGGGTAGCCCGCCGCCTCGTAGACGGCGCGGAAGGCCGCCACCGCCTCGTCCGACTGCAGGTCGCGTTTGGCCAGCACCAGCGTGACGGGCACCTTGTAGGCCTCGCACGTCACCAGGAAGCGGTCGACGAACTCGGGGGCCGTCACCGGCTCCGAGAGCGTCACCAGCAGCAGCGCCTGGTCGACGTTCGCCGCGATGATGTGCGACTCCTTCGAGAGGTTCGAGGCGCGGCGGATGATGTAGTTGCGGCGGGGTTCGACGGCGAAGATGCTCCCTTCGCCCTCCTCGCCCTCCTCGAAGCGCACCACGTCGCCCACCACCACGGGGTTGGTCGAGCGGATACCCTTCAGGCGCAGCCGTCCGCGGATGCGGCAGCGGAGCGTGCGGCCGCCGCTCGCCACCTCGTACCAGCTGCCCGTGGCACGCACGACAAGGCCCGAGGCCTCAGTGGGTTGCATCGTCTCCATGGTCGGCGTCGCTTGGGGTCGCACCCTCGCCGAAGGCCCGCTCCACGAAGGGGAGGAGCGATTCGCTGAGGTGCATGACGGGTTGGTAACTGATGGATTGCTCGAGGGTGCGCTCCTCGACCAGGTCGTACTGCCCGTTGAGGCGGTCGAAGGCGGCGAAGAGAACGCCCAGCGCCAGCAGGCACTTGGCCAGCGAGACCACCACCCCCAGCAGCACGTCGGCCGCCCCCAGTCCGGCAAAGCGGAAGAGGCGGCGCAGCAGCCGTGCCAGGATGGCCTCCACGATGAGGACCACCACGAAGAGGGCGATGAAGCCCCCCGCGGCGGCGAACTGCTCGTCGAGGCGGAGCCAGCCGCCCACCACCGCACCGTAGCGCGAGGCGAGCCAGATGCCGGCCAGGATGCCGGCCAGCGAGCATACCTGCACGATGAAGCCCTGCTTCCAGCCGTGCCAGAGGGCCAGAAGCAGCAGCAGGCATACCACCAGGTCTATTGCATTCATCGGTCAATCGTTTCGATTCTCCGACAAAGATAACGTTTGCCGCGCGAAGCGCCAAATTCCGGACCGAAAAGGGGCGGCAACAAGGGGCTTCCACTTACGGCCGGGGCGATGGAGGGGGCCACTTCCGGGCTTGGGGGGCGGGATGGGGCCGCAAGGGAGCGGCCCCCTCACCCGGCAGGAGCGGCTGCGAAGGGGTGCGCACGCGTTGCAGGGCGGCAGTATAACGGGGGCACCGGCTTCCGGTCGGGGCGGCCACGAGGGAGTGTGCCTGCTCCCGGTCTTCGGGAGACGGCTGCAGGGAAGAGGGTGTCCGCTCCCGGCCTTCGGGACACGGCAGCCGCCTCCGCTCGCGGAAAGGGCACAAAAAAGGGGCCTTTCGTGGCAGCCCCGGCAAGTTTGACCCTTTGTTGCGTCCCCTCCCGCGGGGACCTCTTTTATATTATAGGTATATCGCTTACCGGATTAAATCCCGAAGACTCACGCACAGTGCGTTACAGATGATACACATCGTCTTTACGGTCAGGTTGGTCCTCCCCGCCTCAATACGGCTCATGTTCGAGCGCTCCATGTCACACCGGTACGCAAGTTCCTGTACGGTGAGGTGCCGTTCCTTGCGTAATTGCCTGATTCTCGAAGAGATATATGCAATTTCCTCCTGATAGTCGAGTGTCATTTTCAAAAAATCGGATAAAAAGTTTTGTCGTGCAAAATTTATATATTATATTTGCACCACGCGTATCATATATGATACCAACAAATTGCGAACCGCACCCGCCGAAAACGTTCATAAAAAGAGATAAACAACTAACGGACAATAACTTAAATTTTTAAAAACAACAGAGCTCCGCATGCGGAACTCCACAGGGCAACAGAGGACAAACCACAACAATTCAACACAACTCAATTATCATCAACTATGAAAAAACAATTCTTCAAAAAGTTTCTTGCGTTGTTCCTGACGGGAACAATGCTGGCCGGTGTCGGTTGCAAGAGCTACGACGACGACATCGATTCGATAAACAAGAAACTCGACGAACTGGAGACGGTCACCATCAAGGACCTCCAGAGCCAGATTGACGGTGTGAAGAGCTCCGTCGAGGTCATCGAAGACCTCTCCTCGCGCCTCTCCACCCTCGAAGGCACGGTCGAGGGAATGGGTGACGTTGCCCAGAAGCTGCGTGATTTGGAAAACACGCTGAAGAGCTACGTCGACAACGCCGTGAAGGATTCGGAGCAGACGCTGCGCAACGAATTCGCCACCAAGTCGGCCCTCAACGAGCTCATCTCGCGCCTCGAGCAGCTCGAGGGTGTCGACGTGCAGGGGCTCATCGACGCCGCCATCGAGGAGTTCAAGAAGGACTCCTGGCTGGGCGAGCAGATGAACGAGTACATCGCCAACTACAAGTTCGACTACGACTACGTCAACGCCGAGGGTGCTGCCGACGCCGTGCTCGAGCAAATCAAGGGCCAGAACGAGGAGTACAAGGAGGCCATCCTGGCACTCATCGGCAGCGCCGATGGTCTGACCGTCTCGAAGGAGATGCTCAGCGACGAGCTGAAGGCCTACCTCGAGAAGATTGAGGAGCTCGAGCAGCGCGTGGCCGACCTCGAGAACCGCATCCAGTCGCTGGTCTATGTTCCGGCCTATGCCGACGGCAAGGTGGTATTCCCCGCTTCGTACGCCATCCAGATGACCAACGAGGAGGGCGAGACCTCCTACTTCTCGCTGGGCGCTGCCGAGAAGCAGCAGGCCGAGCTGAAGTTCCGCGTAACGCCCGCGTCGCTGGCCGTCGAGTCGAAGCTCAACGCCGAGACGCTGAGCATCGTGACCGAGGAGGTGATGACCCGTGCCGAGGGTGCCGCCTTCACCATCGACGAAGTGAAGGAGTGGAACGCCGCCAAGGGTGAGTTCGTGGTGGTCGTTTCGACCGACTACGACTACTTCGAGGCAAGACTTGAGGAGCAGCCCAAGACGCTCGCAATCGCCCTCCACGTCGCCATCGACAACGCCGCTTCGACCGAGGAGAACCCCCTGCAGGGCATCGAGTACACCTCGGAGTTCATCCCCACCGAGGGAGGACAGACCTTCGCAGTCAACAACCTGCTGACGGTTGCCCGTCTCGAGGGTGACAAGTACGTGGAGCTCAAGAACAACGAGTACGCCTCCGACGTCGAGTTCACCGACAAGAACGTCCGCAACTTCTTCGAGGGCTACTCCGTCGTGCTGAAGCAGGACGGGGAGCTCATGGCGCTGAACAGCGTATGGGAGAACGTTCCCCAGTTCGAGCTGGTTGCACCGGAGGATGCCGCCACGGTAACCAACGGCCACGAGGAGAACTACGAGCTGACCGAGACCTCGGCCGCCATCGTAACCCCGGCTCCCGAGCTGGTAGGTGACGTCATCACGTCGGGCGCCTTCACCTTCCGTCTGAAGGACCAGAACGGCAACTACGCCGATGTCAACACGCAGGCCGTTGCTAAGCTCAACATCATCTCGGTAGACACCGAGGTCGAGACCGCACAGCTCGACGCCCCCGTCGTATGGAACTACGCCGCCGCTTCGGGCTCGCAGGAGTACACCGCACAGTACGAGTTCACCAACAAGCTCGATGTCGAGCGCTTCAACGCCCTCAAGTCGCTGATGCCGACCTTCACCGTAACCGATGCCAAGGGTGCTACCGTGAGCGACATCCAGGTTGCCGCCGAGAGCTACTCGCAGCCGTCGGCCGAGGGTGACGTACAGCGCATGACGCTCAAGCTGACCGATGCACAGAACCACTTCATCGCAGGTGGAAACTACACCGTCGTAGCCCTCTACGAGGAGAGCGCAGCCGGTACGACCGTTACCGTCAAGTTCCCGCTCACGGTCGAGGGTCTGCCCGCCGTTGCCGACCAGCTCATCACCAAGGAGATTGCCTACGAGCCCAACACGCGCCAGTACAAGGTATTCCTCGACTTCGCCCAGATTATCTGGAACACGTGGGGTGAGGCTGCCGAGAAGTACTTCGCCGACTACGCAACCTTCAAGAGCGCGCTGAACGGCAAGCAGTTCGTATCGACCTCCGAGGAGGAGAACACGCTCCGCGCCGAGGACGGTTCGCAGATTCTGATTGGCTCGGACAACATCGCCGTAAGCTTCGCCAAGACCGAGACTCCCTATGAGCTTTCGGGCAAACTGACCACCACATGGGGCCTCGAGGTTGTCTTCGGCGGCACCTTCACGCTCAACAAGCCGCAGGGCGTCCTGCTGCAGCGCGGCTCCGACCTGCCGGCCGACAACCGCGTGCTGATTGCCACGACGCTCGAGGGCGGTGTCTTCTCGGTAGACAACAAGGACCTGGTCAACACCTACTTCTACGACGGTGACGTTGCAGGCGTGAGCGTCAAGTTCGCCATCGACCGGAGCGACGAGGAGGCCGACTACGGCACGGCCGGCGTAAGCGGCACGAAGCTCTCGTGGGGCTCGTACAAGGGTCTTGAGCTGCCGATTGTCGTCACGCTCGAGGACAACAACGGCGTGGTATTCGACCTGCAGAAGTTCACGGCCTACATCGCCGACCCGATTAAGGACCAGACCATCACCGCCAAGGACGGTTCCATCGGAGCTACGACCACCGACCAGACGCTCTACATCTCGACGCTGCTCACGCTCAAGGATATGAACAACGCCAACGTCTTCGCCGCACCGAAGACCGACGACGGAACGACCGACGCGAAGGGCCTTCTGACGAACATCAAGACGCCGCTGGGCGCCGAGGTAAGCTACTCGACCCCCGACATCATCTACACGAACCGCATCTCGTTCGACCCGGCAACGGGCCTGCTGACGGTCAAGGGTTCGACCGACACGTCGATGGCCGTCACCGAGACCGTCTCGATTGACGTCACCTTCACCTACGCCTACGGCGAGAAGCGCACGGGTACCGTCAAGGTAGCTGTCGCCCAGAAGTAGCCCCCCTGACAGGAGACTCATCTCACAAAACGAATACGCCACAAACACATTTTTATCTAAATCCATTTCTTTTCTTCTTTTTTTTCCCCCCCCCTAGCGCCCCGCACCGCACGGGTCCGGGCCTCTCTGCATTCCGCCCCCGAGGAAAACGCCGGGACAACTTTTGCCGAAATTTCGTATATTTGCGCCAAACAGCCTTCGAGAAACTATGAAAAGAGTCGCAGCAACCCTGCTGCTCGTGCTGCTCTGCATCACGGCGCAGGCCCGTAAAGTCTACCCGCTGAACGAGGGGTGGCGCTTCTTCTTCAAGTCGGAGAACACGAGCGACAACGCCCGCTACGTCACACTGCCCCATACCTGGAACACCGACACCGAAGCCGTCGGCCTCTTCCTCGAAACCACGGCCAACTACCAGAACGAGGTGCGCATCCCCGCCGAATGGCGCGGCAAGCGCGTCTTCGTGAAGTTCTACGGCGTGCAGAACGTCGCCACGCTCTTCGTCAACGGCAACTACGTGGGCGAACACCGCGGCGGGGCGGCGGCCTTCACCTTCGAAATCACCGACAAACTGCGCTGCGGAGACAAGAACGCGCTGCTGGTCATCGTGAGCAACAACAGCCGCTCGGACGTGCTGCCCGTCTCGACCGACGCCAACCTCTACGGCGGCATCTACCGCGGCGCCGAGCTCATCGTCACCGACCGCACGGCCGTCTCGCCCCTCTACTTCGGTTCGGACGGCGTGCTGGTCAAGCCCACGTCGGTGACCCCCGAGCGGGTCGAGGGCGAGGCCGAAATCCACCTCACCTCCTCGTCGGGCGAGGCCAACTGCCTGCTCACGCTCGACATCACCGCTCCCGACGGCACGCGCGTCTACACGCGCCGCCAGCGCGTACGCCTCGACGGGCGCCCGGCATCGGTACCCTTCTCGGTCGACGACCCCGAATTGTGGAGCCCCGACCACGCGGCGCTCTACCGCTTCACCGTGCGGCTGGGCGAGCAGCAGGTGCTCGACGAGGTGAGCGTCCGCACGGGCTTCCGCTCGGTGCGCGTCACCCCCGAGGAGCGCTTCACCCTCAACGGCAGCTTCTGCGCCATCCACGGCGTGACGCTCTACCACGACAATGCGCTCGAGGGGGGCGCCCTGACCGACGCCGACTACGACGCCGACATGGCCTGCATCCGCGACCTGGGGGCCAACGCCGTACGCTCGGCGGTAATGCCCCACGCGCAGTACTTCTACGACCTCTGCGACGAGCGCGGCATCCTGGTCTGGGCCGAAATCCCCTTCCAGCGGGCCCCCTTCCTGGGCGACATGGGCTACTTCCCCACCCCGCAGTTCGAGGAGAACGGCCTCCAGCAGCTGCAGGAGATTATCGCCCAGAACTACAACCACCCCTCGGTGGTCATGTGGGGCATCTTCTCGCTGTTACAGGCCAAGGGGGATGACCCCTCGCCCTACATCCGCCGTCTGAACGACGCGGCGCACCGCATGGACCCCACCCGTCCGACGGTGGCCTGCAGCAACCAGGACGGCAGCCTCAACTTCATCACCGACCTGATTGTCTGGCAGCAGGAGGTTGGCTGGGAGAAGGGTTCGCCCGACGATGTGGCCGTATGGCGCGACCTGCTGCGCCGCAACTGGTCGCACCTCGCGTCGGGTGTCTGCTACGGCGAGCCGGGCTTCCCGGCACACCAGTACAACGCCGTGCCGCCCGTATCGCGCACGAACTGGATACCCGAGCAGCGGCAGAGCCGCTTCCACGAGGCCTATGCCAAGAATCTGGAGCAGGATTCGCTCTTCTGGGGCGTGTGGGTCAACAACCTCTTCGACTACGGCTCGGCGCGCCGCCCCTACGGGGTCAACGGCTCGGGGCTGATGACGCAGGACCGCCGCGAGCGCAAGGATGTCTACTACCTCTACCGTGCGATGTGGAACAAGCGCGACACGACGCTCCACCTGGCCGACAAGCGCCACCGGCTGCGCGACACCGAGCGGCAGGCCTTCAAGGTCTACTCCTCGGCGGGCAGGCCGCAGCTGCGCATCAACGGCGACACGGTGGCGCTGCGCCGCTATGCCGACTGTCAGTACGTCACCGACACGATGACGCTCCAGGGAACCGTGTGGCTGAAGGCTTCACTGGGAGGACAAAGCGACTCGCTGCGCTTCAGAATCGACTGCGCGCCGCAACAGCCGCTGCTTGGGGTCCTTCGGCAAACAACAGGTCGATGAACGACAGGTTGGCGACGAAGGGCATCCGGTCGGAAAAGACCTGAATGTAGGGCTCGGCCTCGAAGGCCGGGCCCTCTCTGTGTTTGGGCCTCAGGTCGACATCGCCCGGCTGCGCCTCGACGTAGTGCTCCGAGAGGCGGAGCCGGCAGGGGGCCTTGGCCGCCTCGAGCAGCGTGCGCAGCAGCGCAAGGTTGAACTCCGCAAGCAGGTCGCCCGGCGCGCGGTAGAGGGGTTCGAAGCGCTCGGCGTAGTGGTCGAAGTAGGGCGAGCTGCGGTAGGCCGAGACGAGCGAGAGCCAGTGCTGGTGGGGCCAGCGCTTCGAGTAGTCGAGCCGCACCTCGCGCATGGGCTGTCGCGGGCGGTCGGCGTTGCGGACGTGGACGGTGAGCTCCATGGGGGCCCCCGTGGCCAGAATCCGCGTGCGGTTGCGCTCCGAGCGCTTGATGAAGTGTTCGCCCAGGTCGATGACGCATTCCTCGCGCAGCAGATGCGCGATGTACTCCACCGAGGGAAGATAGGCCAGAGGAAGAATGGTCATCGGTCAAACATTTTTACAGGATTTTACAGGATAAGGATGGAGCCGGAGGCGGAGACCGGGCCGAAACCGGGCCGAAACCGGTGGTCGGCGGCCCGAAGAACTCTGCGGCAGAACCGGAGGGGCGGCGGTCGGCGGTCGGCGGTCGGCGGCAGGAGCCCGGCGGGTCGGGCCCGACGGCAACTGCGGCCGGGAGCGGCAGGAACCTCAACGGGTTGGACCCGGCGGCAACAGCGGCCGGAGCGGCCGGGGCCTCAACAGGTCAGGAACCGGAGGCGGGGCCTCGGCGGGGCGGAGCGGCGGGCCAGGGCTTCAGCCGGTCGGACCCGGCGGCAACAGCGGCCCAAGAGCCCGGGTGGCCGGGTGGCCGGGGCTACTCGCCCGGCTCGCGCCAGTCGCCGTTTTCGCGAATAAGGGCCACCAGACGGTCGAGCGCCTCCTCCTGCGGGATGTTGCGCGCGACGACCGTGCGCCCCTTGTAGAGGGTGATGCGCCCCGGGGCGGCCCCCACGTAGCCGTAGTCGGCATCGGCCATCTCGCCCGGGCCGTTGACGATGCACCCCATGACCCCGATGCGGAGGTTCTTCAGGTGCGACGTGCGCGCCTTGATGGCGGCCAGCGTCTGCTCGATGTCGTAGAGCGTGCGTCCGCACGAGGGGCAGGCGATGTATTCGGTATGCGAGAAGCGGAGGCGCGCCGCCTGGAGAATCATCAGCTCGACGCGGCGGAGCTCCTCCTCCGTGTAGCGCGGGGCGTCGAGCCAGATGCCGTCGGCCAGGCCGTCGAGGAAGAGCGGTCCCAAGTCGGCCGCCGCACGCACGGCCAGCCGCTCGAGCGTGGGTTCGTCGTAGTGCCGCCGGAGCACCACCGGGCAATCCTCCTCGAGGTTGAGAATCGCCGCGCGGAGCTCGGCCGTGGGGTTTTCCGAGGTCGACTCGAGGATGCGGAACCCCTCCATCGACTCGCCCCGCACGACGGGCACCTGCACCCGGCTGCGGCGGCGGAACTCGGTGGGCGAATAGCGCTCGGGGTGGAGCACCTCGAAGCGGCCCGGACGCGCGGCGAACTGCTCGACGAGCTGCTGCGCCACGGGGATTTCGTGCTCGGGGGCCTCGGTCAGCGAGACGCGAATCGTGTCGCCGATGCCGTCGGCCAGCAGTGCACCGATGCCCACGGCGCTCTTGATGCGCCCCTCGAGGCCGTTGCCCGCCTCCGTCACACCCAGGTGAATCGGATAGTGCATCCCCTCGGCATCCATCGCCTCGACCAGCAGCCGGTAGGCGTGGACCATCACGCGCGTGTTGCTCGACTTCATCGAGACGACCACCTGGTCGAAATTGCGCTCGCGGCAGACGCGCAGGAACTCCATCGCCGAGACGACCATCCCCTGCGGCGTGTCGCCCCACCGGTCGAAGACGCGGCGGGCGAGCGAGCCGTGGTTGACGCCGATGCGCAGCGCTACGCCGCGCTCGCGGCACTGCTCGATGAGCGCCTCGAACTCGCCGTGCTCCGAGCGGTAGTTGCCCGGGTTGATGCGCACCTTGTCGACGTAGCGGGCCGCAATGGCGGCCACCTCGGGAACGAAGTGGACGTCGGCCACCAGCGCCGTGTCGTAGCCGTCGGCGCGCAGCTGCGCGGCGATGGCACCCAGGTTCTCCGCCTCGCGGCGCCCCTGGGCCGTCAGACGGACAATCTTGCCGCCCGCGCGGTCAATCCGCTCAATCTGGGCCACGCTCGCCGGCGTGTCGTTGGTGTCGGTATTGGTCATCGACTGCACGGCAACGGGGTTTCCGCCGCCGATGGCAACCCGTCCGATGCGCACCTCGCAGGTCGGACGGCGCCGGTATTCCGAAAGATTCATCATGGCTGCGCCTCTTTTTTTCCGAAGACAAAGATAGCGTTTTTTCGGCCGATTTCCACACCGTCCGCACAGTGCGGCGCCGCCGGCGGAAGAAAATCGGAGCAAAAGTTGCGAAAACCGCTATTATTCACTACTTTTGGAAAGGAACCAAACCTGTATGACCATGAAACGAAGCTGGGCACTTGCCGCTCTGGCCCTTTTGGGATTCGGAACGGCCTGCAACGAGGACGAACAGATTCTTGCGATGTACGGAACACCCAACGTCGACTACCGCGTCCAGGGCCGGGTGACCGACCTCGAGGGCAACCCCATCGAGGGCATCGAGGTGCGGGGAAAGGACGGGCTGAAGAGCGTGCTGAGCGGCGCCGACGGCAGCTTCGACCTTCGCGACAACGGTCAGAAGGACAACCTGACGCTGAACTTCACCGACATCGACGGCCCCCAGAACGGCTCGTACAAGGCACGGGAGTACCGGATGGGCTTCACCGACGAGGAGTTCGTGCCGCGTGACGCCGCATCGGAGGATGCCGGGCTCTTTGTCAAGGAGCACGTCAACGTCTCGATGACCGAGGAGGAGCAATAGCCCCGCCCGGGCAGCCGGACGCAGGCACCGGGACGAACGCCCCCCGAAGCGCCGGCCGCTCCCGACAAGTGCCACACACGGAACCGAGCGCCACACACGGAACCGACAGCCAAACCCTTTTCCAACAAGGGCCGGCCAAACCGCCGGCCGTCTTTTGCTGTGTGCCGGCCGGGCCGCCCCAAAACAGACACGACCGGGCAACCGGCCGCCCCGCCGGACATCCCGCCGGACCGACAGCCGGAACACCCCACACGCGGAGCCGCTCCGCACACGGGGGCGTTCCGGTCTTGCTTTTGCACGGGGCATGCATTATATTTGCGGAGTGAACTATCTGGACAACGACATAAAATTCGTCCCCGGCGTGGGGGAGGCGCGCGCGCGGCTGCTCGACAAGGAGCTCGGCATCCGCACGCTGGGCGACATGCTCAACCACTTCCCCTTCCGCTACATCGACCGCACGCGCATCTACCGCATCGGTGAAATCACCGAAGGGGGCCCCTCGCTCGTGCAGTTCCGCGCCCGCGTGACGGGCATCGGCTACGCCGGACAGGGGCGCAAGCGCCGCTTCACGGTCTCGGTCTCGGACCCCACGGGGTCGGCCGAGCTGGTCTGGTTCGCCGGCATCAAGTGGGTCGAAAAGCGCATCGAGGTGGGGCGCGAATACCTCGTATTCGGCCGCCCGAGCTTCTACCACAACGAACTTTCGATGGTTCACCCCGAACTCGAGACGATGGAGCAGGCCCTCTCGCGCAAGCCCGAGAGCGGCATGCAGGGCATCTACTCCACCACCGAGCGGCTGCAGGGCGCCGTGGGGACCAAGGGGCTCTACCGCATCATGCGCAGCACGTGGGAGCGCGCCGCCGACCACATCGAGGAGACACTGCCCGAGGCTCTGCGCACGCGCTACGGCCTCATCCCGCTGCGCGAGGCCTACTACAACATCCACTTTCCGCAGTCGCCCGAGCTGCTGCGCCAGGCGCAGTACCGCCTCAAGTTTGAGGAGCTGCTGGGCGTGCAGCTCAACGTCCTGGCGCGCCGCAGCGAGCGGCTCGCTCGCAACAACGGCTTCCTCTTCACGCGGGTGGGCGACGCCTTCAACCGCTTCTACCGCGAGAAGCTCCCCTTCCCGCTCACCGGCGCCCAGAAGCGCGTCATCCGCGAAATCCGTCAGGACACGGCCACCGGATTTCAGATGAACCGCCTGCTGCAGGGCGACGTGGGGAGCGGCAAGACGCTCGTGGCGCTCATGTCGATGCTGCTGGCCGTCGACAACGGCTACCAGGCCTGCATGATGGCCCCCACCGAGATTCTGGCCCGCCAGCACGCGGCCACCATCGGCCGCATGGTCGAGGGGCTCGGCGTGCGGGTGGCCATCCTCACCGGCGCCTCGAAGGCCCGCGAACGGCGCGAGGCGCTCGAGGGCATCGCCTCGGGCGAGGTCCACATCCTCATCGGCACCCACGCCCTCATCGAGGAGCGGGTGCGCTTCGCCAACCTGGGCTTCGTGGTCATCGACGAGCAGCACCGCTTCGGCGTCGAGCAGCGCGCACGGCTCTGGACCAAGAACGCGCAGCCGCCCCACGTGCTGGTGATGACCGCCACGCCCATCCCCCGCACGCTGGCCATGACCCTCTACGGCGACCTCGACGTCTCGGTCATCGACGAGCTGCCGCCGGGCCGCCGCCCCATCAAGACCTTCCACTACACCGACGCCGCACGGCTCAAGCTCTTCGGCTTCATGCGCCGCGAAATCGCCAAGGGGCGCCAGGTCTACGTCGTCTACCCCCTCATCAAGGAGTCCGAGGCGATGGACTACAAGGACCTCACGGACGGCTACGAGGCCATCTCGCGCGACTTCCCGCTGCCGCAGTACGTCACGGCCATCTGCCACGGGCGGATGAAGCCCGCCGACAAGGAGGAGTCGATGCGCCAGTTCAAGGAGGGCGAGGCGCAGATTCTGGTGGCCACGTCGGTCATCGAGGTGGGGGTCGACGTCCCCAACGCCACGGTCATGGTCATCGAGTCGGCCGAGCGCTTCGGCCTCTCGCAGCTGCACCAGCTGCGCGGCCGCGTGGGGCGCGGCGGCGAGCAGTCCTACTGCATCCTCATGTCGGGCGACAAGCTCTCGCGCGAGTCGCAGGCGCGGCTCGACGCCATGTGCCAGACCAACGACGGATTCCGTCTGGCGGAGCTCGACCTCAAGCTGCGCGGCGCGGGCGACATCAACGGCACGCAGCAGAGCGGCATGGCCTTTGACCTGAAGATTGCCAACCCGACGCTCGACGTGCAGATACTCACCCGCTCGCGCGACGCCGCCGGCGAGGTGCTCGCATCCGACCCCGCGCTCGCGGCCCCCGGCCACGAGGGGCTGCGCCGCCTGAAGGAGCGCTACTCGGGGCGCGAAGAGATTGATTTTTCACGAATTTCGTAATAATTTACCACCAAGAACCGTTTTCTCATCATGATGACCCGTACCAAAACGCTGCTCACGGCGCTCCTGCTGCTGCTTGCCGCGCCCCTTGCCGCCCAGCTCTACCACCCCGGCGAGGTGCTCGACTATCGCGTCAGCTACCGCGCCAAGATGTTCCCCAACACCGAAATCGGCGCCGTGCAGATTGCCACCTCCGAGGAGGAGTTCGAAGGGAAGCCCTGCTACAAGGTCATCGGCGAGGGGCGCACGCTGCCCACCTACCGGTGGTTCTTCAATCTGGTCGACATCTACACGGTCCACGTCGACCCCGACTCGCTGCGCCCGGTACACTTCCGCAGCGACCTGCACGAGGGCGACTACACCTTCCGCAGCACCTACCGCTACGACTGGGAGCAGATGCGCGTCCACACCCGCTGGCAGAGCCGCCAGCGCCCCATTCGCGAAAAGGAGCTCCCGCTCACGCGCGAGAGCATGGATGCCATCTCGCTCTTCTTCAGCCTCCGCTCGGCCGAGGCCGAACAGTTCCGAGCCGGGGAGCCCCGCACGCTGCAGATGGTGCTGCAGGACACCGTCCGCCACCTCCACTTCCGCTTCCTGGGGCGCGAGGAGAAGAAAATCCGCAACCTGGGGCGCTTTCGCACGCTGAAGTTCGACTGCCAGCTGGGCACCTCCGAGGGGTTCTCGTTCACCGACGGCACGGTCTTCACCATCTGGATTTCGGACGACGAGAACAAAATCCCGCTCTACCTCGAGTCGCCCGTGCGCATCGGCAGCATCAACGCCTACCTTTCGGGCTACAAGGGGCTCAAATATCCGCTCAAAAGCCGGATAAAATAGCGGGCCGCAGATTCGGCGTTAGGATAATTCGCCAAAAAACGTATCTTTGCAGAAAAATCAAACCCACACACCAACACCATGGAAGAGAACAGACAGGAGTACGATAACTACGACAACACGGAGTTCGAGGAGGACTACACGCCCCGGCCCGACTCCGGAAAGTCCATCCGCGGCTATCGGATTGTCATCATCATCCTCTCGGTGATTCTGGTCGCCATCTCGGCGCTCTACTTCGGCATCCACCGCCAGCAGATGCTCGACAACGAGCTGCTGCGCGCCGACCGCGACTCGATTCAGAACGACCTGGGCCGTCTGATGGAGGATTACGACAACCTGCACGTGGCCAACGACTCCATCTCGGCCAGCCTCGACATCGAGCGGGGCCGCGCCGATTCGCTGATGAACCAGCTGCGCAAGGAGCGCCGCTGGAGCCTGGCCAAAATCAAGCAGTATGAGAAAGAGGTGGGGACGCTGCGTACGGTCATGCGCGGCTACCTGCACCAGATAGACTCGCTCAACTCGCTCAACCAGAAGCTCATCACCGAGAACATCTCCTACCGCAAGGAGATTTCGTCGGCCACGCTGCGGGCCGAGATGGCCGAGGAGAAGGCCGCCGAGCTCGACAACAAGGTGCGCGCCGGTGCCGTCATCAAGGCGCGCGGCATCCGCCTCACGGGGCTCAACGCCCGCAACAAGGAGGTTTCGCGCATCCGCAACGCCGAGCGCGTGCGCGTGGACTTCGTGCTGACGGCCAACGAGCTGACCACACCCGGCAACAAGGCCGTCTACATGCGCCTCACCTCGCCCGACGGCTATGTGCTGACCACCGAGGCGATGCCGACCTTCGAGTACGAGGGCGAGCGGCTGAGCTACTCGGCCATGCGTGAGGTCGACTACCAGAACCAGGACCTCGAGGTGGGCATCTACTTCGACAGTTCGGGCTTCGCGGCGGGCACCTACCTCGTGCAGCTCTACTGCGACGGCTACATGATTGGCTCGGCCGAAATCGCCATGCGCTAATCCCCCGCTCCGGCGGGAAGGCAGCCGGGAAGGCAGCCGCAAGCCGGAGGGCTCAAAGACCGGAAGAATACACCGGCAATGAAGCCCCAAGTGGCAATGCAGCCGACACAACGAGCCGAAAGCCGATAGAGGCCGGCACAACGGAAAGAAAAAGAGCGGACCCGCCCGATGGGGGCGGGTCCGCTCTTTTCGTGGTTCCCGGTTTGCTCCGACTGCTCTCTTCGGTTCGTTCGACCCGCAGCTCGGGGGAGGCTCTCAACGTAGAGCCCGCCTTGGGAGGGGCGAGCCTCAACGCGGGACGCACCTCAACGCCAGACGGGCCTCAACGCAAAGCGCACCTCCGCGCGGCCTGTTCCGCACGGAGGTGCGCTTCAACAGAGCGTATCTGCCTCACTGCTGCATGCTCTGCCAAATCAGAGCCGAGGAGCCGAGGATGGCGGCGTTCTTGCCCTGGATGCCGCTGGGCAGCAGCTTCACCTTGTTCTTGAACATCGAGAGCATGTTCTCCTCCATGTACCACTGCGTCGGCTCGAAGAGCAGCTTGCCCGCCTTCGACAGTCCGCCGAAGAGGAAGATGGCCTCGGGAGAGGTGATGGCCACAATGTCGGCCAGCGCCCGGCCCAGCATCTCGCCCGTCACGCGGAAGGCCTCGAGCGCCACGGGGTCACCCTGCGCGGCGGCGGCCGAAATCATCGAGGCGTCGAAATCGGCAAAGGCGATGTCGCGCAGCTTGCTCGGTGCGGTCATCGTCGCCATCAGCTCGAAGGCCGTGCGCTTGATGCCCGTGGCCGAGACGTAGGTCTCCAGACAGCCCCGACGTCCGCAGCCGCACTGGCGGCCGTTGCGCTCGACGATGATGTGGCCGAACTCGCCCGCAAAGCCGTCGCTGCCGTAAATCATCTCGCCGTTGGCCACGAAACCCGAACCCAGACCCGTGCCCAGCGTCACCATGATGAAATCGCGCATCCCCTTGGCGTTGCCGTAGACCATCTCGCCGATGGTCGCCGCGTTGGCGTCGTTGGTCATGAGCGTCTTCACGCCGCCGAAGCAGCGCGCGATGTCCTCGACAAGCGGGAAGATGCGGCGCGACTCGTCGGGATTGGGCTCATCCTCGCGGAACTTCCAGAGGTTGGCCGGCGTCTCGATGGTCCCCTTGTGGTAGTTGGCGTTGGGGGCGCCGATGCCGATACCCGCCAGCTCGTAGTCGAACGAGAGGCTGTCGGCCATGGCGTGCATGGCGTCGCACAGGTCGGCCACGTAGGCCTTGTAGTCGTCGAAATAGGGGTACTTCTTGGTTGAGATGACCGATTCGGCGTAGAGGTCGCCGTTTTCGTCCACCAGTCCGAATGCCGTATTGATTCCGCCGATATCTACACCGATTACTAACTTTTTCATGGATTGACCTTTTTTAATGAATTTTTATTAGGTCAAAGTTAAAATAAAATTCGCCCACTCCAAAGTTTTTTCCTACTTTTGGGATAATTTTGTATCCTAAAGTCTTACTCCCATGCTTGCGAACGAACAGCTGCTTTCGACCATCGAAAACTATCTGGCTCAGACCGATTTCGCCTCCGAGCCCGAAAAACTCTACGCCCCCATCGGCTACTCGCTGGCGGGCGGCGGCAAACGGCTCCGCCCGATGCTGCTGATGCTCGCCTGCGGCATGTTCTCCTCCGAAACGGCGCAGGCGCTTCCGGCTGCGGCCGCCGTCGAGATTTTCCACAACTTCACGCTGCTGCACGACGACATCATGGACAACGCCCCCGTCCGGCGCGGCAAGCCCTCGGTCTACGCCAAGTGGGGACAGAACGTGGCCATCCTCTCGGGCGACGCGATGATTATCTGCGCCTACCGCATGCTGGCGCAGTGCCCCGCGGAGTTGCTGCCCCGCATTCTGAAGGTCTTCAACACCATGGCGCTCCAGGTCTGCGAGGGGCAGCAGTACGACATGGACTTCGAGCAGAAGCAGAAGGTCTCGGTGGTGGAGTACATGCACATGATTGAACTCAAGACCTCGGTGCTGCTGGCCGGTGCCGTCACCATCGGAGCCATCCTCGGCGGCGCACCGAAGGAGGACTGCCGCACGCTCTACCGCTTCGCCATCGAGCTGGGACTCGCCTTCCAGCTGCAGGACGACCTGCTGGACAGCTACGGCGACGAGCGGCTGGGCAAGGCCATCGGCGGCGACATCCTCGAGGGGAAGCAGACCTATCTGATGATTACGGCGATGAGCCGTGCCGACGAGCCCACGCGCGAGACGCTCCGCCGGACCTACAAGGACCCCTCGCTGAGCGATGCCGAGAAGATTGCCCGCGTCAAGGAGGTCTACGACCGGCTCGACGTGCCGCGGCTGACCGAGCAGCAGATTTCGCTCAAGTTCGAGCGGGCGCTCGCGCTGCTCGACACCCTTTCGGTCGACGCCTCACGCACACAGCGCATGCGCGAATTCGCCGAGAGCCTGATGGGCCGCAAGAAGTAGCCGGCCGAAGAGGGGAGGGCCGAGAGAACCGGAGAGAGGTTCGAGCGGACCCGGCCGGAGAGGCCAGCCGGGGAAGAACCGGGGAGAGGTCCGAGCGAGCCCAGCCGAAGAGGGCCGGAGAGGGCCGGAAAGGTGCCAGGGATGGCACGGAGGCACGCTCCGAACAACAGGAGTCCGCGTCGGGGCGTCCCGAACCGGAAGCTCCCCGAACCAAACACAACGACAGCAACACGATGAAACGTTCCGAAATAGAAATCATGGCCCCGGTCGGCTCCTACGAGTCGCTGATGGCCGCCATCCACGCCGGGGCCGATTCGGTCTACTTCGGCGTGGGAAAACTCAACATGCGCTCCGCCTCGGCAGCCAACTTCACGCTCGACGACCTGGGGCGCATCGTCAAAACGGCCCACGAGCACGGCGTGAAGACCTACCTGACGGTCAACACGGTGGTCTACGAGGATGAGATGGCCGACGTGCACGCCGTCATCGACCGCGCCCGCGCCGAGGGGGTCGACGCCATCATCGCCACCGACTTCGCCGCAATCCTCTACGCACGGCGCGTGGGGGTCGAGGTCCACATCTCGACCCAGAGCAACATCTCGAACTCCGAGGCGGTCCGCTTCTTCGCCCAGTGGGCCGACACGGTGGTGCTGGCCCGCGAGCTCTCGCTCGAACAGGTGGCCGCCATCCACCGCCAAATCGTCGAGAACGACATCCGCGGCCCGAAGGGCGAGCTGGTCGAAATCGAGATGTTCGCCCACGGAGCCCTCTGCATGGCCATCTCGGGCAAGTGCTACCTGAGCCTGCACGAGACCTCGTGCTCGGCCAACCGGGGGGCCTGCCGCCAGATTTGCCGCCGCAAGTACACCATCACCGACCGGGAGACGGGCCAGGCGCTCGACATCGACGGCCGCTACATCCTCTCGCCCAAGGACCTCTGCACGATTGACTTCCTCGACCGCATGGTCGGGGCCGGCGTGCGGGTGCTCAAGATTGAGGGGCGCGCCCGCGGCGCCGAGTATGTCAAGCGCGTGGTGGAGTGCTACGACCGGGCGCTGCGCGCCATGGAGGCGGGCGAGTACACCCCCGAGCTGGCCGCCTCGCTCAAGGAGCGGCTCGCCACGGTCTTCAACCGCGGCTTCTGGGAGGGCTACTACGCCGGGCGCCCCATCGCCGAACACAGCCGCAACTACGGCTCGTCGGCCACGCGGCGCAAGGTCTACGTGGGCAAGGTGGTCAACTTCTACAAGAAGATTTCGGTGGCCGAGGTGCTGGTCGAGGCGGCTCCGCTGGCCCGCGGCGAGGAGATTTTCTTCATGGGGGCCACCACGGGGGTGGCCGAGCAGCGGCTCGACGAGCTGCACGACCGCGACGGCAAGCCCGCCGAGTCGGTCCGACAGGGCGAACTCTGCTCCATCAAGACCGGGGAGCTCATCCACCGCGGCGACCAGCTCTACAAGTTCGTCCCCGCGGAGCAGTCCGCCGAGGCGGCAAACTAAGCGGCCGGGGGGGGCCGGGGCGGCAAACGGGCAGCAGAGGACGCCCCGACCGGGAAGGAGCTGGCCCCAGGTAAACACTCTAAGCCGCCACCCAGCCGCGAAACCGCCGGTTCCGGGACGGGTTCCGGAATTGACACCCGAAGCCAACACCCGGAAGCAGACGTTCCGCTGCGAAGGAGGTCCCATACACCCCGGCAGGAAAATCCAACCAACAATCCACACAACAGAACGTGAAGCGACCCTCGGAGCCGCTTCGCTTTTTCCCGGCCGGCAGAGGCAGACAAACTCCCCGGCCATCTTCCGCATTGCCTACCTGCCCCGGCTACCCTTTCGGACCTCCGTAAAGTGGGCCGGGAGACGCGTCTCAGGGGAAGCTTCGACCTTCCGACACAGCGGCTGCAATCTCTCGACACAGCGACCGGCACACCAGCCGCAACCACCCGCAACCACCACAAACATCTGCCACCCCCGGCCACTTGCTCTTTCCATCCGGCCGCAAAAGCCTCCCCGGCCGCACGCCTTCGTCGCAACCAGGACCGCCGCTGCCCACACCCCGGCCTCCGTCAAAAGGGAGGAGCAGCGGGCTTTTCGAAAAAAAATTATCGAAAAACAATAAATTTTATTTGTTTTTCGAATTTCCTTTGTATCTTTGTCATGTCAAAAGCAGACACGACACCATGGAACCCGAAAAAGTAATCCGCATCGTTTCGCTCTTCCTGCTCATTGCCGCCTTTGCCATCCACGTGGCCACGCGGCTGATGTTCCCCGAAGCGCCGAACCACACCCTCTCCATCATCGTGCTCTGCATGCTGGCCGCAGGAAATGCCATCTCGGACCGAGGCTCACGACGCCGGGCCGGGAACGACTGGCAATAGCCCCACCGCACCGGGGACCGACGCAGTCCGAAGGAGACGGCCCGAAGAAGGCCGCACCGGAGGCCGCCGTCCGAAGAAGACCGCCCGGAGGCCGCCAACCCGGAAAGGGTTTGTGAGAATGAGGGTCGAAGGGGGCCCGGTTGGTGAAAGTGAGGGTCGATGGGGCCCGCAGGTCCCGGAAGCCGGAAAAACGCGGGAAAGAGCCGGAGAATACCCCGAAGGCCACGAAGGGAATCCGGAAAGAGCCAAAGGGAAATCCGGGAGGCACAGGAGTGACCCAAGAAAAGAGCCTGTACAAAACCGGGAAAGGGGCGGCACCCGGGGAATAAGCGACACGGGGGCAAACTGGGGAGGGGCAAATCGAGTAACAACCTGTTTTTTCTAACCATACCTAATAAAAGTTCACCGGAAGGGTCCGACGGCGGTCGGGCCCTTCCATTTTTTGTGCCCCACGCCCGCCCGTGCCGCGGCCCCGCATTTTTGCGTCCGCTCTTCCATTTTCACGCCTCCCTCCCCTCCATTTTCGGCCTGTCACTCTTCCCGTTTTTGCGCTCGCCATCCTTCCATTCCGCATCCACCCTCCCCGTTTTGCATGCGCCGCCGCTCCATCCTTCTCGCCTTTCCACGCTCCATCCCCGCCTCTTTCCACCCTCCATTTGCGCCGACAGCATTTTCCCTTTTGGCGCATTTGCAACCCCGAACCCCCCTTTTTCGCTTGAACGTACGCCCGCTTTTCGTATCTTTGTCTTCGCTATGACGCACACTCCGCCCCTGAAAACACCCGCCGCCCCCGCGTGGGACGGGCTGCCGATGCCCCGCCGCCTGTGGGCCATCGTCGCCGTCGCCTTCGGCGTCTCGCTCTCGGTCATCGACGGCGCCATCGCCAACGTCGCACTCCCCACCATCGGCCGCGAGCTGGGCATCTCGGAGGCCGACTCCATCTGGATTGTCAACGCCTACCAGCTGGCCATCATGGTCTCGCTGCTCTCCTTCTCGGCGCTGGGCGACGTGGTCGGATACCGCAAAATCTACCTCGGCGGTCTGGCCCTCTTCACGCTCGCCTCGGTGGGCTGCGCCTGCTCCTACTCCTTCGCCACGCTCGTCCTGACGCGCGTGCTGCAGGGCTTCGGCGCCGCCGCCGTCACCTCGGTCAACACCACCCTCATCCGCAACATCTACCCCCGCGCCCAGCTCGGACGCGGCATGGGCATCAACGCCACGGTGGTCGCCGTCTCGGCCGTCGCCGGTCCGACGCTCGCCGCCGCGATTCTCTCGGTCGCCTCGTGGCCGTGGCTTTTTGCCGTCAACATCCCGGTGGGGGTCACCGCCTTCGTGCTGAGCCGCCGCTACCTGCCCCAGAACCCCGTGCTGGTGCGCGACCACCGCTTCGACTGGCGCGACGGCGTGCTCAACGCCCTCACCTTCGGACTGCTCATCGCCTCCATCGAGGGATTCTCCCACGGCCTCGACCCGCGGCTGATTGCCTTCGGCGTGGCCGCCCTGCTGCTCATCGGCTTCTTCTTCGTCCGCCGGCAGCTGCGCGAGCCCTACCCCATCCTCCCCTTCGACCTGCTGCGCATCCCCATCTTCACGGTCTCGGTGCTCACCTCCATCTGCTCGTTCATCGCCCAGATGCTCGCCCTGGTAGCGCTCCCCTTCTACCTGCAGCACGCCTGCGGCTACGACGAGGTGGAGACGGGGCTGCTCATGACCGCCTGGCCCGCCATCATCATGGTCGTGGCCCCCGTGGCGGGCTATCTGGTCGAGCGCATCCACGCCGGGTTGCTCGGCGGCATGGGCCTCACGGCCATGTGCGCCGGACTGCTGCTGCTCGCCTTCCTGCCCGACAATCCGCCCCAGGGCGAGATTATCTGGCGGCTGATGCTCTGCGGCGCGGGCTTCGCCCTCTTCCAGTCGCCCAACAACAGCATCCTCATCGCCTCGGCGCCGCCCCAGCGGAGCGGCAGCGCCAGCGGCATGCTCGCCACGGCGCGCCTCGTGGGGCAGACCACCGGCGCGGCGCTCATGGCGCTGCTCTTCCACCTGGTGCCCGGCAACAGCACCCAGACGGCGCTGCTCCTCTCGGCCTGCTTCGCCCTGGCCGGCGCCGTCGTCAGCTTCTCGCGCATCCGTCTGCCGCTCCCCGAAGGGCTCGCCCGCAAGCGAAAGCGGTAGCTCAGCCGCCCCACCCGAAAACCGTCCGGCGGCCGCTGCCGCAAAAAAAGAGCTCCGCAGGCGGATTCTCGCAGGATTTTTAGTACATTTGTGGGGTTCGCCCCGGAGCCGCCGGGCTCCGCGCGGGCAACCGAACCCCGCACAACGAATAAATCATCAAATAGCCATGTTTTCAGCCAAGACCTATGCCGCACGCCGTCTGACGCTGCGCAAGAAAATCGGCCAGGGACTCATCGTGCTCCCGGGCAACACCCTCGCGCCGAACAACTATCCGAACAACGCATACTACTTCCGCCAGGACTCGTCGTTCCTCTACTTCTTCGGCCTCAACACGCCGTCGCTCATCGGCATCATCGACGTCGACTCGGGCGACGAGGCGCTCTACGGCGACGACTTCACGGTCGAGGACATCATCTGGACCGGCCCGCAGCCCTCGCTGCACGAGCTGGGCGCCCGCGTGGGCATCACCGAGACCCATCCGCTGGCCGAGCTCGAGGCGCGGCTGCGCAAGGCCATCGCGCTGGGGCGCAGGGTCCACTACCTGCCCCCCTACCGCGGCGAGACGAAGCTCCAGCTCTCGGCGCTGCTGGGCATCAAGCCCGAACTGCTGCACGACTACAAGTCGGTCGAGCTGATGATGGCCGTCGCCGAGATGCGCGAGAAGAAGAGCGCCGAGGAGATTGAGGAGATGGAGCGCGCCTTCCAGATTGGCTACCGCATGCACACGCTGGCCATGAAGATGTGCCGTCCGGGTGTGGTCGAGCGCGAAATCGCCGGCGCCATCGAAGGGGTGGCCAAGTCCTACGGCTCGGGCGTCTCGTTCCCCTCGATTGTCTCGCAGCACGGCGAGACGCTCCACAACCTCAACGCCGACGGCGTGCTGGAGGAGGGGCGCCTGCTGCTCTGCGACGCCGGAGCCGAGACGGTCAACAACTACTGCTCGGACCACACGCGCACCTACCCCGTCAGCGGACGCTTCACGCCGCGCCAGCGCGACATCTACAACATCGTGCTGGCGGCCCACGACCACGTGGCCCGCATCGTCAAGCCCCACATGATGTACACCGAGGTGCACAAGGCCGCCTACACCGTGCTGGCCGAGGGGCTCATGGGGCTCGGGCTGCTGCGCGGCACGGTCTCCGATGCGCTGGATTCGGGTGCCATGACGATGTTCATGCCCCACGGACTGGGGCACGGTCTGGGCATGGACGTGCACGACTGCGAGGCGATGGGCGAGCGTTCGTTCGACTTCTCGTCGATTGCCGAGCGCGCCGCCAAGTCGGCCACCTGCATCTACCGTGCGGCGTGGCGAATCGAGCCGGGTACGGTGATGACCGACGAGCCGGGGCTCTACTTCATCCCGGCGCTCATCGACAAGTGCCGCGCCGAGGGGCTCTACCGCGGCATCGTCAACTACGAGGCGCTTGACGACTACCGCGACTTCGGCGGCATCCGCATCGAGGACGACATTCTGGTCACCGAGACCGGCAGCCGCATCCTGGGCGACCGCAAGATTCCCATCACGGTCGAGGAGCTCGAGGCCGTGGTCGGCCAATAATCCGCCGCACAGCCGCAGCACCCTCAGGCCATGAGACGCATCTTCATCTTCCCCACCATCGAGGAGGCCAAGGCCTTCATCCTCACCGGCACGAAGGCTCCGGTCTTCGTGGCCGGCGGTTCGGCCGCCGAGACGGCCGCCTGCATCGTCCGCGCCGTGCGCGCCAAACGGCCCCACCACCTGGTGCTGGCGGGCTTCGCACAGCTCCACGACGGGACGCTGAGCCCCGAAACGGTGGTCGAGGTGGTCACCGCCCGCGACCGCACGGGCTGCGAGGAGCACCTCTACCAGACCACGGGGCCCGACCTGGGGCTGCCGCTGGCAGACGGTGTGGTGCCCGGGCCGGACGAGACGGCGACGGAGGGATACGGAGCCGAGGAGGCGGCACCCGAGGCTTTCGAAGCGGAGGCAGCCGGGGAGCCGAACGGACCGGACAAGGCGGACGGGACCGAAGTGGCGGACGAAACGTTCGAGGTGAACGACGCAGGCGCAGAAGAGCCGGACGACGCGGAGCCGCTGCCCAAGGTCGGAAGCCGCGAGGGAGCGCTCCTTTTTGCGCTGGCCGAGGCGTTCGACATCGAGGCGTCGGAGCTTCGGGTCATCGTCGGCGAGCGGGGCGACGGCACCTCGACCGAGCAGGAGCGGCAACTGGCCGGGCAGCAGCTGGCCCGGACGCTGCAGCGCCTCTTCGGCGAACAGACGTCCGCCGAGGCCCCTTCGCCCGAGGCTTAGCGACGAAGGCCCCGGAGCAATACAAACCGGAAGCAATACCGCCCGGGAGCGGCCGTTCTGAACAGCCGAAGCGGAGGCAGCCCCTGCGCCTCGGAGCGCCGCCCGACGGGAGGCCCCGATACCGGAGCGGTGCGACCGCAGAGGACAGAAGAAAAGCAGAACGCCTGCAGACCCTCGCAAGGGTTTGCAGGCGTTTTTTCGATTCCGGTCCAACGGGCCGGCCAAAGCTGCCGCCCCGCCGACTGTCGGCAGCCGGCTCCGTAATCAGGCGCGGCTCTCGGGGACGCGGCGGGCGCAGAGCAGCGTGCCGGCGGCGCAGAGCACGATGAGCAGCGCCGTGGTCCACTGCATCGGTCCGAAGCCCGTCAGCGGCGAGACGATGCCGCCGACGAGGAACATCGAGCAGCCAATCAGCGCCGAGGCGATGCCCGAGTTGGCCCGTTCGAACTCCAGCGCGAGCGACGTGGAGGTGGGCAGCACCAGCCCCATGCAGAAGAGCAGCGCGAAGAAGGCTGCCTCGACGCACCACACCGGCGCATCGGCCGCCAGCACGGCGCCCGTCACCACGCCGAGCGCCACGAAGGCGCGCGCACCGGCCACCATCGCCCGCCGGGCTCCGCTGAAGCGGGTCACCGCAAAGCTGCCCAGCATGATGGCAAAGGCGTTGGCGCCGAAGAGCAGGCTGTAGGAGAGCGACGAGACGCCGTAATGCTGCTGGAAGAGGAAGGGCGACGAGGAGATGTAGGTGAACATCACCCCCATGGCCAGCGCCTGCACGGCGACGCACGAAAGGAAGGGTCGGTTGCGCAGCACGGGGCGGTAGTGGCCGAAGGTGGCCACGATGCCGTCCGTCGAGCGGCGGGCGGCGGGCAGCGACTCATGGAAGGCGGCCAGTGCAAGGCAGACGGCCACGCCCAGCCCCGTCAGCACGCCGAAGATGCCCCGCCAGTCGGTATATTCGAGCAGCAGGCCGCCCAGCACCGGCGCCAGGATGGGCGCCAGCCCCTGGACCGAGGCCAGCATCACGAAGAAGCGCGTCAGTGCCGGCCCCTCGTAGAGGTCCGAAGCCACCGACTTGGAGATGACCACGCCCCCCGCACCGGCGAATCCCTGCACCAGACGGAAGAGGAGGAAGGTCTCGATGCGGCGCGAGAGGATGCAGGCCACCGTGGCGGCTACGAAGAGCACCATCGAACCCAGCAGCGGCGCCTTGCGGCCGTACTTGTCGCTCAGGGGGCCGAAGAGGAGCTGACCGACGGCCAGCCCCACCATGCTCACCGTGAGGCTCAGCTGCACGAGCGAGGCCGGAGCCTCGAACCAGCGGGCCAGCGCCGGAAGCGCCGGAAGATAGAAGTCCGTCAGAAAGGGGCCGAAGGCCGATACCACCCCGATGACCACCAGCAGGTAGGCCTCGGAGTTGCGCACGGCGGGTCCGGGAAGTGTGGGTGCGGTAGCGTTCTGTTTCATCGATTCGCGTTATGATTCATTTTCGACGGCGCAAAGTTCCCGCGCATTGGCGCTTGTTGCCGTGCATCGGTTCACTTTTTCCGCACCTTTATTCGCCATTCGAGGCCGATTTTCGCTATCTTTGTCCTCGAAAGGGGGAGTATGCCCCCTCGCTGCGACGATGAACGAGAGACAAAGAGAGCCCGGCAACGCCATTCTGCCGGCCGAATGTTCGCTCATGGAGGAGACCGCCGCCTTCGAGGCGCTCTTTCCGTGCGGACGCACCGTGCGCGACAGTTTCGACGGGCTGCGTATCGCGCTCTGTACGGAGGGCGCGATGCGCATCGAGGTGGACGGCATCGGACACGAGTTGGAGCGCGGGCAGCTGCTCTGCCTCACCCCTTCGCGCCGCATCCGCGTGGAGTCGCACACGGCGGAGCTCCGGCTGCGGATGCTCAGCTTCTCGTTCGACTTTCTGGCCGGGCAGCCCTTCCTGCTCCGGGCCTCGGTCAGCGAGGCGATGGAGCAGAGCCCCTGCATCGCGCCCGACCGTCAGGCGTGGCGGAGCCTGAGCGAGCTCTTCGACTTCCTGCGCATGCAGCTTGCCCGCGACGGCTTCCCCTCGCGCCGCGAGGTGGTCGAGGCGCTGCTGTTCGTCCTCGTCGCCGAGACCTCGCACCTCTATGCCGACCGGCCCCTGCGCCGGCGCGGCGCCCGCTGCGAGCAGATTGCCGACGGCTTCTTTGCGCTGCTCCACCGCAACTTCCGCCAGCAGCACAGCCCGAAGTTCTACGCCGCCGAGCTCTGCATCACCGAGAAGTACCTCATCCGCGCCATCTCACGCGCCACGGAGCACACGCCCGGGTACTGGATTGCGAACTTCCGCCTGCGCGAGGCCAACGTGCTGCTGCGCTCGACCGACCTGAGCGTGACGGAGATTGCCGAGCTGCTGGGCTTCGGCTCCCCGTCGCTCTTCGCACGCTTCTTCCGTCGCATGACGGGGTCGGCGCCGCTCTCGGTGCGCCGCACCGGAAGAAAAGGGGAATAGCGGAGAGGGCGCCGAGGCGGCCACGACCCGCCCTGCCCCGCACTGTTCCCATTCGCCCCCCATCGCTCCCGCTCACCGTCCCGACCGTGTTCCGCCTCCTCCCGACCCTTCGCGACTCCGCTCCGCCCCTTCGCCCTCTCCGCCCGCCGCCACGCGGCCCGCGGCCCGTTCCGCCTCCTTCGACCCCGTATTCGGCCCGCATCCACCCCTTTTCCGGCGCTTTTCCGGGGCTTTTCCGGCGTCGCGGAGCCCCTTTTTTCGCCGACGGTATTTGGTTATCCCGATTTTTTTGTATATTTATAGTCGGCTAAAACGACATTCCCGGTCGCCGAAGCCCCGCACCGCCTCCGCCCGGACCGCATCGCACGGCAGCGAAACCGAGGGCAGCGATACGCACGGAAGCCTTCACCCGAGGACCGGCGCACGACGGCGCGGCAGCAACCGAAAACAACCTTAAAACTTTCACGGGATATGAAAAACTATTCAGCAAAGGAAATCAAGAACATCGTTCTCATCGGCGCGCCCGGCTCGGGTAAAACTACCCTTGCCGAAGCGATGGCTTATGAGGGTAAGGTCATCGACCGCAGGGGTAGTATCGAGACGAACAACACGCTCTCGGACAATACGGACATCGAGCACGAATACAAACGCTCGATTTACTCCACCATCCTCTTTACGGAATTCATGGAGCGCAAGCTCAACATCATCGACTGCCCCGGGTCGGACGACTTCTGCGGCAGCCTCTTTTCGGCCTTCAAGGTGGGCGACGTCGGCGTATTCCTCTTCAATGCCCAGAACGGCTGGGAGGTCGGCAGCGAAATCCAGGCCCGCTACGCCCGCATCCTCAAGAAGCCCGTCATCGGCGTCATCAACCAGCTCGATGCCGACAAGGCCAACTTCGAAGCCGCCTACGAATCCATCAAGGCCGCCTCGCGCGTGAAACCCGTCATCGTACAGTATCCCGTGAACCAGGGTCCCGAGTTCAACGCCTTCATCGACGTGCTGCTGATGAAGATGTACCGCTTCAAGGACCACGACGGACACCGCGAGGAGCTCGAAATCCCGGCCGAGGAGCTCGAAAAGGCTCAGATGCTCAACAAGGAGCTCGTCGAGATGGCCGCCGAGCACGACGAGGCGCTCATGGAGCTCTACTTCGACAAGGGTACGCTCACGCAGGACGACATCCGCTCGGGTCTGAAGATTGGTCTGGCCCGCCGCGAGGTGATGCCCATCTTCTGCACCTCGGGCCGCTACGACATCGGCACGAAGCGTCTGATGGAGTTCATCATCAACGTGGCCCCCGGCCCGCTCAAGGCCCCCAAGTTCCTCACGACCGAGGGCGAGGAGCTCGCCGCCGACGAGACGCAGCCCGCCGTGGCCTTCGTCTTCAAGAGCCAGATTGAGCAGCACATCGGTGAAATCAGCTACTTCCGCGTCATCCGCGGCAAGCTCACCGAGGGGTGCGAGCTCGTCAACACCCGCACGGGCAACAAGGAGAAGCTCTCGCAGCTCTTCGCCGTGGCGGGCAAGAACCGCATCAAGGTGACCGAGCTCTCGGCCGGCGACATCGGCTGCACGGTCAAGCTCAAGGGCACGCGCACGAACGACACCCTCGCGGCAGCCGCCGCACCCGTCACCGTCGAGCCGATTGTCTTCCCCGAGCCGCGCTACCGCGCCGCCGTGAAGTGCAAGGAGCAGGCCGACGAGGAGAAGCTCGGCAAGCTGCTCGCCGACGCCAAGTACGAGGACCCCACCATCCTGGTCGAGTACTCCAAGGAGCTCAAGCAGACCATCGTCCAGGGTCAGGGCGAGCACCATCTGAACATCCTGCGCACGCGCATCGCCGCCGACAACAAGATTGCCTACGACTACATCGCGCCGCGCATCCCCTACCGCGAGACCATCACCAAGGTCGCCCAGGCCGACTACCGCCACAAGAAGCAGTCAGGCGGCGCGGGCCAGTTCGGCGAGGTGCACATGATTATCGAACCCTACTACGAGGGGATGCCCGAACCGAAGAACTACAAGATTCCCGGCAAGGGCGATATGACCGTCAACGTCAAGACCAAGGAGGAGTACGACCTCCCGTGGGGCGGCAAGCTGCAGTTCTACTCGGCCATCGTCGGCGGCGCCATCGACGCGCGCTTCATGCCCGCCATCCTGAAGGGTATCATGGAGAAGATGGACGAGGGCCCGCTGACGGGCTCCTACGCCCGCGACATCCGCGTGGTCATCTACGACGGCAAGATGCACCCGGTGGACTCGAACGAAATCTCGTTCAAGCTGGCGGCGCGCAACGCCTTCAAGGAGGCCTTCCGCAACGCCGGGCCCAAAATCATGGAGCCCATCTACAACGTCGAGATTCTCGTGCCGAGCGAATACATGGGCGCCGTGATGAGCGACCTGCAGAACCGCCGTGCCATGATTCTGGGCATGGAGTCCGACAAGGGCTTCGACCGCCTGAACGCATCGGTGCCTCTGGCCGAGCTCTACCGCTACTCAACCTCGCTCTCGTCGCTCACGTCGGGTTCGGCAACCTACTCGATGAAGTTCGCCTCCTACGAACAGGTGCCCGCCGACGTGCAGGAGAAGCTGCTGAAGGCCTACACCGACACCGACGAGGATTGACCCTGCGGCGGAGCCTGCTCCGCCTCTGCAACGAAGAGCCGCGATGCACCAGCGTCGCGGCTCTTTTCGTTGAGCCGGCCGAGCGTTAAGTTAACGTTAACAATCCATGAAGAGGTCGTTTCGGCGAAAAATTTGGCGTAATTTTGTCCAAACAATCAAGGACCTCTCATGAGCGAAATCTACACCGTCATCATCGTCATTCTCGGGATTCTCGCTGTCTCCGGCCTCTTTGTCGGCGTGACGAACGACGCCGTCAACTTCCTCAACTCCGCCATCGGGTCGAAAGCCGCCTCGATGAAAACGATTCTCACGGTGGCCTCCGTCGGCATCATCATCGGAGTCCTCACCTCGAGCGGCATGATGGAGGTGGCCCGCAGCGGCATGTTCGACCCCGGACGATTCACCTTCCAGGAGGTGATGACCCTCTATCTGGGCGTCATGTTCGCCAACGTCATCCTGCTCGACCTCTACAACTCGTGGGGTCTGCCCACCTCGACCACCGTTTCGCTGATTTTCTGTCTGCTGGGCTCGGCCATCGCCGTCTCCATCTACAAAATCTCGAACGACCCGGCGCTGGGGACCTCCGCACTGGGCGAATTCATCAACACGTCGCGGGCCATGGGTATCGTCTCGGCGATTCTGCTCTCGGTGGTCATCGCCTTCACCTGCGGCACGGTGGTGATGTACATCTCGCGCACCATCTTCTCGTTCCGCTACACGGCGCTCTTCCGCCGCTACGGCTCGCTCTGGTGCGGCGCCTCGCTGACGGCCATCGTCTACTTCGCCCTCTTCAAGGGGCTCAAGACGGTGCTCGCAGGCCTCGCCTTCATCCGCTTCATCGACCAGCACCTGCTCCTCTCGCTGTTTATCTGCTGGGTGGGCTGCTCGCTGTTGCTCTTCTTCATCCAGCGGCTCAAAATCAACATCCTGCGCATCACGATTCTGGCCGGCACCTTCTCGCTGGCGCTCGCCTTCGCCGGCAACGACCTGGTCAACTTCATCGGCGTGCCCGTGGCCGGATTCGACGCCTACAGCATCGCCCGCCACGCCGGCGACAGCCAGATGCTCATGGGTGCGCTCAACGAGAACGTCCCGGCCAACTTCCTGGTGCTGCTCGCCGCGGGCGCTATCATGATTCTCACGCTCTGGACCTCGAAGAAGTCGATGCACGTCACCGAGACCGAAATCTCGCTCTCGGCACAGGGCGACGAGGGCTCCGAGCAGTACGGCTCGTCGCTCTTCTCGCGCACGATTGTCCGCGCGGCGCTCAACATCAACGCCGGCATCGCGCGCGTCATTCCGCAGCGCGTCCGCGACGCCATCTCGCGCCGCTTCGAATACGAGGACGTCGAACACAGCGGCGCCCCCTACGACATGATTCGCGCCACGGTGAACCTCACCACCTCGTCGCTGCTCATCGCCATGGCCACCTCGCTCAAGCTCCCCCTCTCGACCACCTACGTCTGCTTCATGGTGGCAATGGGAACGTCGCTGGCCGACCGCGCCTGGGGCCGCGAGAGTGCCGTATACCGCATCTCGGGCGTGATGACCGTCGTCGCAGGATGGTTCGTCACGGCGCTCGGCGGATTCCTCATCGCCTTCATCGTCGGGCTGGCGCTCGTCTACGGCGGCACGACGGCCTTCGTGGTCATCACGCTGCTGTGCGGCTACATGCTCTACCACAGCAACTTCCGCAAGAAGGAGAAGCAGACCGCCACGCAGAGCAGGAAGGAGGCCACCAACGAGGACATCATCCACAGCCTGCGCGAAGAGGTCTGCACCACGATGGAGAGCGCCACGAAAATCTACGACCGCACGCTCATCGCCGTGATGATGGAGAACCGCAAGGAGCTGCGCAACATGGTCAAGGAGTCGAACGACCTCTTCTACCAGTCGCGCGAACGCAAGTACACGCTGCTGCCCACGCTCAAGCAGCTGCAGAGCGGCGACGTCAATACGGCCCACTACTACGTCCAGGTGGTCGACTACCTCAACGAGATGACCAAGGCGCTGATGCACATCACGCGCCCGGCATTCGAGCACATCGACAACAACCACGAGGGGCTCTCGAAGGCGCAGGCCAAGGACCTGATGTCCATCAACGACGACGTGGAGTCAATCTACCGCCGCATCAACCAGATGCTGCGCGAGGGCGACTTCTCGGATATCGAGGAGGTGCTCACGCTGCGTGACCAGCTCTTCGAGTCCATCGCCGAGGCCATCAAGTCGGAGCTCTGCCGCATCAACGAAGCCAAGGTGAACACCAAGGCCTCAATGCTCTATCTGACGATTCTCAACGAGACGAAGAACATGGTGCTCCAGTCGCGCAACCTGCTCAAGTCGCAGGAGTACTTCCTCAAGCACCGCACGGGTCCCACGACCTGGATTGTCAGTTCGAAAAAGTAACCTACCAGGGGGAGGCTGAAGGGCCGGGGAGCCGGAGGACCGGGGAGCCGGACGGTCAGAAAACGGACCGGGCAGCCGGGGAAACAGACCTGCGACCGAAAAACGAGCCGGGCAGCCGGGGAACGGACCGGGCAGCCGGAGAAACAAACCGGGCCGCCAGGGAACGGACCGGGCCGCCGGGACGGTTGAAAAAAGTGGAACAATGGATATAGCACAAGCCAAACGGCGCGAAAACATCGCCGAATACATCCTCTATCTGTGGCAGCTCGAGGACCTGCTGCGCGCGCTGCAGTTCAGCCCCGAGGCCATCTTCTCGCAGCTCGTCGAGCCGCGCAAGGACATCCCCGAGGAGAAGAAGCACCTCTTCCTGCTCTGGTACATGGACATCGTCAATCTGCTCCACCAGGAGGGTAAGGACGAAAAGGGCCACCTGGAGCATACGCTCCACCTCATCGCCGACATGCACAACCTCCATCTCCAGCTGCTCAAGCTCCCCGTGGGGGCCCACTACCGCACCACCTTCGCACGGCTCGAGCCCGAACTGCCGCGGCTGCGCCAGATTATAGGGAACCCCGGCATGAGCGACACGGAGCTCTGCTTCCGCGCCCTCTACGCCGCCATGCTCTACCGCATCAAGGGCGAGGGGGGCAAGTCGGCCGTCACCGACACGCTCGAATTCGTCTCGCCCGTCATCGCCGAGCTGGCCGACATGTACCGCAAGGTCGAAACCGGCGAGGTGGACCTCTTCAAGAACGACTGAGCTGCGCTCGAAGCGCTCCCCGACCGGAAACGGCCCCCTCCTCCGGGCTGAACCACACCGACACAAAAACCGGGCAACTGAGCCGCGCACGAAGCGCTCCCCGACCGGAAGCGGCCCCCTCCTCCGGGCCGAATCACACCGACACAAAAACCGGGCAACAGGGCCGCCCGAGCCGAAAGCACCGAAAGCCACTTCGACGCTCCGACCGCCGTCACTTCGACCGCCCGCACCGAAAAGGCGCCGCCGACCGCCGCGCCCCGGCACAACAAAACGAGAAAACCGGAACTTCCGCAGGGGAAGTTCCGGTTTTTCCGTTCCGGCAGAGGCGCCGTCCGCATTCATCGCCGCAGACGAGCCCCGGCCGAAGGGAGTCGGTCCGCTCAGAGGGTCCAGCCGGCCGTCCAGTCGTTGTCGGCCGGTACGGCGCCCTTGTAGTTGGCTGCCGTGAAGAAGCTCTCCGACGGAGCCTCGCCGCCGGCCACCGTACCCACGTAGTGGTTGGTCAGCGCCGGGGTGTAGTCGGTGCTGTTGTCCGTTGCGGCCTCGAAGTCGCTGTTGGTGTAGATGCCCTTCTCGGATACCAGCTCCGAGCTCATGGCGATGTGGGTGAGCTTCGAAGTTCCCTCCTTGAGTGCCTGCTCGGTCTCGGTGGTCTCGAGCGTGATGCAGCCCGGCTTGCCCGTGATGAGGGCATTGCAGAGCTCGACCTGCGTACCGGCGCGCAGACGAATGCCGTGCGTGCTCTCCGTCGAGCCGTTGCCCACGAGCGTCAGGTTGGCCAGCACGGGGTGTGCCACCGGCGTGGCGCTGAAGTTCGTGCCGTTGTTGTCGCACTCCATCAGGCAGTCGCACTCGTAGCCGAGCGTCGACTCGCCCTCCTGATAGGCCACCAGGAACTGGCCGCGGCCGTTCCAGCCCTCGGTCCAGTCGAACGAGTCGTCCGAGCAGCTGGTCGATACCATGTGCTTCACGTCGACCGAGCCGCCGAAGAACTCGAAGCCGTCGTCCGAGCCCTTGTAGGCCTGCAGGTACTCGACCGTCGTGCCGTTGCCCACGCCGTAGAAGGAGACGCCGTTGGCCTCATGCTCCTCGTCGAAGGCGAAGCCGGTATATTCGAGCCGGATGTAGCGCAGCGTACCCGAGTTGTCGGCGTCGTCCGAGCCACCGTAGGGGGCGTTGCCGATTTCCGAGAGGACGCCGGCACCGGCATTCGTGTGGGCGCGGCCGCAGATGTGGATGCCGCCCCAGGCGCCGGGCTTCTTCAGCTCGCTGGTCATCACAATCGGCTTGGAAGCCGTACCCTGGGCGTCGATTTTGCCGCCCTGCTCCACGAGGATGTAGTCCACCACGGCATCGTCGATGGCCTCGATGGTGACCCCTTCGGCGATGTGGAGCGTTGCGCCCGACTTGACGTGCAGGCCGCCGCTCAGTTTATAGGTTCCGTCCTTGAGCAGGTAGGCATCCGAGGTGACGTTGCCCACGAGCGTCTGCCCCGAGGCGATTTCACCGCCGAGTGCCGGCGTTGCGTCGTCCGAGCTGCTCTCGGAGCAGGAGGTTGCAAGGAGCATCGCACCGGCCGCGAGGACCGCGCTCATCATCTTCCAGTTCGTTTTCATCTTGTCGAAAAGTTTTTAGTGATTTTATAATACCCTGTGGTTTGTTGCGTGTGGTGTGGCGTGAAGGCTCAGAAGCGGATGCTGAGCCCCACCTTGAAGCCCGGACCCGGCCGGTAGCGCTCCACCTCGACCGTCGTGCCGGCCTGGGGAACCTCCTGGTCGAAGACGTAGGACTGGTCGATCAGGTTCTCCAGCTGGAGCTTCACCTCGAAGAGGCGGTTGAAGCGGTACGAGGCGGCGAAGTCGAGCGTGTGCATCGTCCGCTGCTTAACGTCGCCAAGGCCCGAGATGCCGACCGCATGGATGCGGGGCCCCTGCAGGTTGTAGAGTAGGGCCAGCGAGAGGCGCCGCTCGCCGCTCAGCGCGGGGGCATAGGTCAGGTCGGCGTTGAAGAGGTAGGGCGAGGCGCCCTGCAGCGCGCGCTCCTTGTTGGTATAGGCGCCCCCTTCGGGCAGCTTGACGTTGGTGTACATGTAGGAGCCGTTGACGCCGATGCGCAGGTCGGGCAGAAGCGCCTTGCGGATTTCGACCTCGATGCCGGCCGCCATGCCGTTGTCGGCGTTGCGGAAGGTGTGGACCGCGGCGCCGCCCGAGAGCATCTGCACCCGCTCGATGGGCTGGTCGAGGAACTTGTAGTAGCCCGTCACCGAGAGCATGTCGCCCCCGCGGTTGAAGAGCTCGTAGCGCAGGTCGACGTTGTAGTTGTAGCCGTTCTGCAGCGCCTCGTTACCGCGCAGCTGCATCGAGCCGTAGGACTCCTGGTAGAGGAACGGGGCCATCTCGATGAACGAGGGGCGGGTGACGGTCCGCGAGAGCGAGAGGCGCAGCTGCTGCCGCTCGCCGAGCGAATATTTGAGGTTGAGCGCCGGGAAGAGGTCGTTCTTGTCCAGGTCGCGCCGCTTGGCCAGACTCTGGTCGTCGTAGTAGCGGACCCACTGTTTCGATACCTCGTAGCGCACGCCGGCGTTGATGAGCAGCGCCTCGGTGGCCTGAAGGTCCAGCGAGAGGTAGCCGGCCAGAATCCGGTTGCCCGCCTCGTAGCTGTCCTTGGGCTGCTGCTGGCGGTTGATGGTGAGCGAGCCGTTCTGGACATTCTCGAACGAGAGATAGCCGTTCGTATCGTAGATGTCGTCGATTTCGGGGTCGAGCGCCGAGAGGTCGTAGTAGAAGCGCGTGCCGAGGTAGTCGCGCGACTTGTCCTTGTAGGCGACGCCGGCCGTCAGCTTGTGGGCGCCGAAGCGGTAGTCTGCCGCCACGTGGCCGTTCCACTCATGCTCGCCGAGCTCGCCGAAGTAGCGCATCGTCTCCTGCTGGTTGAGCTTGAAGAGGGTGAGCGAGCCGTCGTCGCGGCGGCGGAACATCACCTGGCGCCGGTCGGGCTCGTCCGAGGAGGTCGAGGAGTAGGAGCCGCTCCAGCGCAGCTGCCACCGCTCGCCGAAGTCGTGCTGGCCGTTGAGCTGATGGGTCATCAGCTTGTAGATGTGGAGCACGTCGTTGCTGCCCACGAGGTTGTGCCCCTCGGCGTCGAAACCCTCGCGGCTCATGTAGGTGTCGACGGCGTTGCGGGCATAGAAGAAGGTGTAGCCCACGCGGTCGCTCTCGCGCAGGGTCATCCCCACGTTGGCCAGCGCCGCCATCTTGAGCTCCGAGGCGAAGCTGTCGTAGGTATACTCGTCGGTCACGGTGCCCGTACCCTCGAGGATACGCGTCTGGGCGTCGTCCATGCGCTGCGCGCCGTTGTCGATGCCGCCCGAGGCGAGGATGCTCAGCGTCTGGCGTCCCACCTTGAAGTTGTGGCCCCAGGCGATGTTGCCGCCGAAGGAGGGGAGCGAGGTGGAGCGCGAAACCGAGAAGTCGGTGTCGAAGATGTTCTTCGTGCGGACGTAGTCGCGGTACTCCGAAAGGCTGCAGCTCATCGCCCGCGCGTCGACCCCGGGGCGCGTGAAGAGCGAGCGGTGGTCCATGCGGTAGAAGGAGCGTCCCAGCGTGTTGAAGCGTCCGCCGACCGAGAAGCCCGCCGTGAAGAAGTTCTCGCCGTTCTGGTCCTTCGTCCCGATGTCGATGTGGGCACCCGAGTAGTCGGCGTAGGAGGTCACCTCGTAGACCTTGCTCACGGTGATGTTGCGGACGGCCGAGGCGGGGAATATGTCGAGCGGAATGAGCTTGTTGTCGGGGTTGGGCGAGGCGATGGGCTGGCCGTTGAGCGTGGTGATGCTGTAGCGGTCGCCCAGGCCGCGGACGATGAGCTGTCCGGCCGAGGCGATGGAGATGCCCGAAATCTTCTTGACGCCCTCCTTGACGTTGGCCAGACCCTTGAGCTCCATCTCGCGGGCGCCCATGTTCTCGATGGCGACGTTCGAGGCGATGCGCTCGGTCTGGAGGCTGCGCTCCGACTCGAGGTTCTTGCGGGCGGTCACCGTCACGGCCGTGAGGGTCTGCGCATCGGGCTCGAGCTCGACGAGCAGCACCCCGTCGCCCGCCGGAATGCGCACGGCGAGCTGCTGGGGGAGGTAGGAGACGTAGGAAATCTCGAGGCTGTGTTCGCCGCGGGGCAGTTCGAGCTGGAATTCGCCCGAAGCGTCGGAGGTGGTGCCGCGCGTGGTGCCGCTCAGCAGGATGGTGGCTCCGATGAGCGGTTCGCGGGTCGTGCGGTCGATGACGCGGCCCCGGAGCGGCGCAGCCTGGAGGACGGCCGCGAAAAACAGGGCGACAAAGGTAAGTACGATAGCGGTTTTCTTCTGCATCCTCATAGTAGTTCTTTTCCGGATGCAAAAGTCCGAAGAGTTTGTTGCAGCGGCATGTGAAACGTGTGACAATCCGTTTACACGCCGCACGGGGACATCGGGGCACCTATATTTATTGGAAAAGGGTGTTTTTTATCCCCCGACGGGCGCAAAAAAGCGGACGCATGCCTTTTCGGGAGGCATGCGTCCGCATAAGGGAAGAGGGCCCCGGCTCCGCTACCGCGCGGCGAGGCTGTCGAGCAGAGCTCGGGCCCGGGCGAGCAGCTCGGGCCACGGGCGCGCGGGGTCGGGCCACGGGCGCGCGGGGTCGGGCTCGGCG
>ENA-UOJS01000377-UOJS01000377.1-human-gut-metagenome-genome-assembly--contig:-C74-NODE-377-length-48601-cov-14.206485_pt1 | contig 48601 bp, 63 predicted proteins | sample MGYA00242355_ERZ723902 | MGnify/ENA metagenome assembly ERZ723902
ATCGGCAAGTAAGGATAGATTTTCGCCCGAAACTCGGATATAATCGAAACATAATTCAGATACAAAACTGCTTTATTGCTCAATAATTTACGGAATCGAAATAATTTTCGTAAATTTGTTTGGAGTTGTTTTTGAGTTGTCGTTTTTTTGTTGTTATTTTGTTGCTCAAATCAATAACCAACAACAACAGCAACAAATTTATGTCAGAATCAAAAGAACCGATACGCCTCCGACAACGCAAAATGGCAACGGGGAATATCTCTCTGTACCTCGACATCTATATCGACGGAAAACGGACATACGAGTATCTGAAAATGTATCTGATACCCGAAAAGACGAGAGCCGACAAAGAGAAGAACAAAGAGACCCTCAAACTCGCCGACGCTGTCAGGGCGAAACGTGTAATCGAACTCAGGAACGGACAGTTCGGGTTCAAGAACAAAACGACAGGGAAACTCCGATTTTTCGATTATTACAGGGAACTCTGCGAAAAGCGTCTCGGGGAGGAAAGCCGAGGGAATTGGGGAAATTGGTATTCCTGTCTGCATCATCTGAAAAAGTACGAAAAGCGGGAGAGCATAACTCTCGAAGAAATCACGCCCGAATGGGTTCAGGGGTTCAAAGATTATCTCGAAAACGACGCCGTCGCTTGGGGACACGATTTCAGGAAGCGAATCAAAGACAAACCCCTCGCCCGAAACTCGAAACTGTCGTACTTTAATAAACTGAGAGCCTGTCTGAATCAGGCTTACGAGGAGGGAATTATCTCGCCGAATCCTCTCCGAGGTATCGAGGGGTTCAAGCCCGAGGAGGGAACTCGTATGTATCTGACACTCGACGAGGTTCGTAAACTCGCTGTTACGGAGTGCGAATACCCTCAAATAAAAGCTGCGTTCCTGTTCTCCTGTCTGACAGGTCTCAGACGGAGCGACATTCTCCGCCTGACTTGGGGCGACGTCCATAAACAGGGAGAGTTTACCCGAATCATTTTCCGACAGAAGAAAACGAGCGGACAGGAGTATCTCGACATATCTCCACAGGCGGCGGAACTTATGGGAGAACGAGGTCTCCCTGACGAACACGTCTTTACCGACATTCATTCCCCGACCTGCACGAATAACACTCTCAAACTATGGGTGGCGAGAGCGGGAATCAATAAGACGATTACGTTTCACTGCGGGCGGCACACGTTCGCCACTCTTATGCTCGACATCGGGACGGATATTTACACGGTCTCAAAACTCCTCGGGCATCGAGACCTCTCGACGACGCAGATCTACGCAAAGGTTATGGATAAAAACAAACAGGCGGCAGTCGCCTCAATACCGACGATTCTACCGCCTGATATATCATCAGGAGAAAAAGAATAGAGAGAACAGAATCAGGACAGACGTTCAGTCGCTCGTCCTTATTTTCTTTTTTCTGGACATTATCTCGCCCCGTCCTGTCAGCAGCCATTCCGCCGAGACGTCATAATCCTCGACGAGATAAGACAGCCACGAAGCCTGAAAAATGTCTCTCGCCCTGTCTTTTTCGAGAGAGTTCAGATTCCAACGGTTTATACCGTAACGAGCCGTGAAAGTCTGTTTTCCACGGATTACCTTTGTCTCTTTCAGATAGTAGAGAGCCTGAAAGAAACGGTCTATCACTTTTTGACTGTCCGTTGTCTGCATAACTCCTCCGATTTAGCGGTTGCGGAGGCGAATTTAGCCTCCAATTCCGTCTGACGTATGTTTAACTGTTCCCGCCACTTTTCGAGCGTCTCAGGCGGAAAAACGGGTTTTCTCCCGACCGTAACCGCCTGTTCGTATTCGTGTATTTCCTCGGGCGACATCACGGGGATATACTTTTCGAGTTCGAGAATCGCCTGAACCTGTGCGAACGCCTCCCGTTGGAGCGTGAACAGTTTCCCGATTTCAAGCATTTCCCCGCTCCCGAGGAGCAGCCAACGTGCGCTGATTTCAGGGAGACGTTCAAGAACAGTAACGAGCGGCGTAATCCCGAAATTCTCTCCTCTCAGGAGTTTCGACAGATACTGTGGCGTCCACCCCATCAGGGAGGCGAACTCAGTCTGTTTTCCTCCCGTCTTATAGCGGATTATTTCGAGCAGCCTGTTATTCATTTGAAACGAGTTTTACGTTCATATTGTCGAGAATATAAGTCCCGAAAAACAGTTTCCCTCCCGTGTTTCTATGAGCAAGAAATCTGTCTTTTTCGTCCCATTCGTGGAGAACTCCGTCGATGTGGTATTTACAGTTCCCGTCGAGTTTCGCTGCTGTCTGAGAATCTATACGCCCCAAGACACGAATCTCTATCGGCGTAATAATGTATTTATGCGACCCGCTTTTATCTTCAATGTCAGAAACGCAATCGACAGCGGAGAACAGAGCGGAAACCGAATCCCCATTCTCGAATAGTTCCTCGAACTTAAAATCGACACCATTCAGGGTTTTCGGAGATTTGCCGATATACGATTTCCCGAGAACCTGAATAGAATCCTGAACCGTTTTTTTTGCTATTTCATTTGAGCCGAAATTCGGGTATTCTCCTATTATACGGTCTGTATAATCAACTACGAAAGGTTTGTTCTCAGGAGAGGAACAGGCGAACAAAGAGAACGCCAACGCCATAAAAATTATCTTTTTCATACTCTTATATTTAATACTTTGGAATTATTCTTTGAAAGTCCCCGAATCCGATTATCCGACAGCGGCAGAGGTGGCAGCGTCGCCCCGTCGGGCAACTGTTTTTTCTTTTTCCGACAGTTGGGTTTTCAGGAGCGAAATCAGGTCGTCTATCTGTTTGTCTCGGGCTGACAGGCTCTGCGCCTGTGCCTGAATAACCGACCACACGTTCTCGGGGACAAACACCCCGTTTTGCCCGTTCGGGTTATTATTCACGCCTGAAATAAGCAGGTCTCCCTCTCCTGTCAAAATCCAAACTCCGTTTATATTTTCATCAAGCGAGCAGAGGCGATTTACGAACTTTTCAGCCAAAGGGACTTTGCCGTTCACTATCTGAGAGAACGAGGATTTCCTGTAACCGAGTTTCTCAGCAAGTTCGGTCTCGTTCTCCGCAACCTCCTGAAATATCAGCCAGTTAATTGCTCGTTTAAGTCGTCTTAGTACGTCGTCCATATAGTTAAAAATATATAAAATCGTAACTTTTATCGGATTTATTTTTCTAAAATCCAAACTTTGTTTATATTTGCAACCGATTACGGTTTTAACTGCGTACAAAGTTACGAAATAAGAACTAAAATCGGAAATAAACTAATAAGTAAAATCGGAATTTAACACTTAAAAAATTATAGGATTATGGAACAGACACCTGTATTCAAGACCGAATGCCAAGCCGAGCGAGAAAAGCGGGACTTGGCTATCTACGAGGAATGGAACAAACTCGTATCAGTCGAGGGTCAGAGCCGCACTCTCGTAACCGAGTTCTTGATGAAGAAATACAACATTCATTCAGGCGGGACTATCTATGTTATTCGCAAGCGTGTCGAGGCACGTCTGAAATCGGAGGAGGGCAAGAAATGAGTAAACTATCCCCCGAGGCTCAAAAGGCGAAATATCAGTACAACAAAAAGTACGTGGACGCCTATTGGGAGCGGAGAGCGAAACGGACTGAGACGACCGAGGAAAGGAACTCGGGGCGTTCTGTCAGAAAAACCGTCGAGCGTTCCTCCGTCGAGGTTCGTATCTCGTTCCCTGAAATCGACGTTCCGTCTCGTCCGTCTGTCTCTCGGGGCAACAAATCGGACGAACAGTATATCAAGGCACTCGAAGCCTCAAACAAAACCCTGAACGGGGAGAACAGGCGTCTCGTCCGTCTCCTGAGAAAATATCAGGGAATCATAGAGGCTGGAGTTCGCTCCGAATTATTGAATCTTAAATCGGAAACGCTATGAAAGTGAATTGGAAAAAAGTCGGACAGTATATCCTGTTCTGCGTCCTGTTCGGTATAGGGTTCTTTGCATTTATGATAGTTGCGGGCGACGACGACCCGTCGAACCCTCTCCCGTTCGGTCGCTGGCTGGCGATTAAGTCGGTCGCTATGGGCGTTTTGGTCGCCTGTGTGTTCACGGGCAAGTATCTGAACAAACTCGGACTGTTCTCTGAGATTGATTTCGACGAGGACGAGGACGACGAAAATATCTGAGACTATGGGAGAGGAATTTCAGGCAATGACAGAGAAACTCGACAGAATCGAGCGTCTCTCGCTGATAGCGGCGAAACCTGTTCTCCTCGTCGAGGAGGCGGCGATTTTCACGGGGTTCAGCGTTCAGCACCTTTACAGGCTGACGAGCGCAAAACAGATACCCCACTACAAGAAAGACCGAAAACTCTATTTCAAGAAATCGGAGTTGGAGGAATGGATGCTCGAACACCGAGTTCAGACGAACGAGGAAATCGAGAGACAGGCGGAACAAATCATTCGACATAAAAGGAGGTAGTTATGGAACAATCAGACAACAAGTCCCCGAAACTCCTGATAAAACGGGCGTTCGAGCGGGGCGAGCGTCTAACGACGCTGACAGGAAATCAAATCGGACATACCGTCGATTTCCGAAAGGTCGTCTCCGAACTGAGAGACGAGGGATTCCAAATCAAAGACTATTGGGAGAAAGCACCCGACGGTCGGAAATTCAAAATCTATTATCACGAAAAGCAAAGCCCGAAGCAGTCAGAGGGCATAACTAAATAACAGTTTATTATGGATAATGAAATTATCGAAATCAAACAGGCAGAGGTAATCTCTGCAATCAACCGAGCAGAGGTCGATATTCAAATCTCGACCGCCAAACAGTACCCGAGAGACCTCCCCCGTGTCCTGAACACTATCGCAACCTATGCGACAATGGACAAAGAGACCGCCGAGGACTGTTTCTATGTCCTCCGTCGCAAGGACAAAGACGGGAACGATTCCGTTATCGAGGGACTGTCAATCCGTATGGCGGAAATCATCGCCTCGGCTTGGGGCAACCTCCGTATTCAGACCCGAATCGTCGGCAATGACGGGCGAATGATAACCGCTCAGGCAATGTGTCACGACCTCGAATCGAACGTCGCCGTCTGCAAGGAGGTCTCCCGTTCAATCGTGACGAAAAAGGGCTACACGTTCTCTCAGGATATGCAAATCGTTACGGGGAACGCAGCGTCCGCAATCGCATTCAGGAACGCCGTCCTGTCAGTTATCCCGAAAGCGGTAACAAAGAAAATCATCAACGAGGTAAAGAACGTCGCTCTCGGACAGTCGATAGACCTCGAAACGAGCCGACAGAACGTCCTCGCCTATTTCAAGAAACTCGGCGTAACTCAGGAACAGGTATTCCTCTACCTGAACGTCAAGTCTCTCGACGAAATCGACAAACAGAAGATTTTCGAGCTGCGAGCCACGGCGAACGCTATCAAGGAGGGAACGACGACCGTTCAGGAGACGTTTATCAACCCCGAAAAGGAGGCGAAAGCACAGGCAGCAGCCGAGAAGAAAGCCGAGACCGCTCAGGACAGAGCCGCAGCCGCTATCGCCCGTTCAACAGGAGCAGCCGCCGTCGAGGTCGCCGAGGCGGAGGTCGTTAATCCTGAGACAGGAGAAGTCGTAAAAGTCAAGAAATCAACCAAAAAATAAAAGAAAATGGAAATCAACGTATCAAACCTGAGAGCGGCTTATGCCGCAGCGGACGAGAGCGGAAAAACGCTCCTCCGCAACCTATTCCCTGACGCAGATCTGAACAAGGACAACAGACCCGTAACGGAAAGAATCAAGACGTTCGAGGACGCCTGTCAGGAACTCGGCGAGGAGCATCCGTTCGTCGTCGCATACAGAGCCGTCGAGGACATCGACGAATGCTCGGGAGACATCGAGGCTTACCTGAAACTCCGAATCATCGTCGCCGCCCTGAACGAGGGTTGGACGCCTGAACTCAAAGAGGACGAAATCCTCTACTATCCGTGGCACTGGCTCTACACTCAGTCGGAAATCGACGATATGGACGAGGACGAGCGAAAGGAACGCCGTATAATGCAGACAGGCGACTATTCCACAGAATTTGCGGGTTTCGCCTATGCGTACTCGTTTTACGCCCCCTCGAATGCGAATGCGAGCATCGGCTCTCGCCTTTGCTTAAAGAGCAGCGAACTCGCCTCGTACTGCGGAAAACAATTCATCGGAATATGGGCTGATTTCCGCCTGATACGCCGCTGATAAACCGTTCGGGAGGGTAACTCTCCGTCGCCCTCCTGAACTCCCCGTAAAATCAAATTTTAATCAAATTAAAACAGAAGAAAATGAGTAACACAGTAATTCGTCCGAAAGACAGAGCCGAATGGCTCAAAGTGAGAGAATCAGGAATCGGTTCGTCCGAGGTCGCAACGATTATCGGTCTGAACCCGTGGGAAACCCCGTATCAGTTATGGAGACGCAAAATCGGTCTCGACGCTCCGAAACAGGAGAATTTCGCTATGAAAGCGGGACACTACTTGGAGGACGCCGTCGCACAGTTTTGGCACGACGAGACGGGTCGAGACATCATCAAGCGCAGCGCAATCGATTGGATTATTCGAGACAACGAACGCCCGTTTCTCCAAGTGTCGCCCGACCGCACGTTCTGGCTCGGGGAGAGCCGCTCTCCGAACGACAAAGGAATCCTCGAATGCAAGACGACCCAAATGTCAATCGACGCCGACGACATTCCGAAACATTGGTTCTGTCAGGTTCAGTATCAACTCGGAGTTGCGGGTCTCTCGTTCGGGTCTCTCGCTTGGCTCTGTTCAGGTCGAGAGTTCGGCTACAAGGACATCGCCCTCGACCCTGAGTTTTTCGGATGGCTGATTTCCGAGGTCGAGCGTTTTTGGGTCGATAACATTCAGGGACGGCAGGAACCCGCAGCGACGAACGTAAGCGACGTTCTCCTGAAATACAACCGACACACCGACGGAAAGATTATCGAGACCACAGAGGAGGTTTTCGACGCCTACAAATCACTGAAAGAAGTCCGACAGGAAATCGACGCTCTCGACGCCCGCAAAACCGAATTGGAGGAGAAAATCAAACTCGCATTCGGAGACGCCGAGGGACTGTCGTTCGGAGGACAGACAATCGCAACGTGGAAAGCCCCGAAAGCCTCGACGAAGTTCGACGCCAAAGCGTTTCAGGCTGCGCATCCTGACCTCGCTCGGGAGTTCACTGTTCCAAGTCAGGGAGCGAGACGATTCCTCCTCAAATAAACAAACGTATAACCTGTTCAGATAACTATTTCGCAGAATGATAACCATATCGAACAAACAGCGGGACGACATCGTCCGATACCTCGACCTCCTCTGTCAGACGTTGGAGGGAGACAGCACACGGATTTTCAACACGAAACGCCTCGCCCGCAAACTGTCGAAAACGCTCGAATCGAAACAGCCCGTTCGAGCCTCCGAATTACCTGAACAGTTAAATTTTTCTCGCAAAACGAAGTGATTACGGTATAATCGTTATAACTTTGCAATAACCAAATTATAACAGAATGATAACAGATAAAAATATAAATCTCCGTGTATGGGTGGGACAGCCGAAAGACGTCCCGACGTTGCTGTTTAGCGTGGTTAGCCCTAAGCACGGGGATTTTTTCTTTTGATATGATTACACTAAGGGAAAATCAGTCCGAACCGATAGCGAAAGCGATTCAGTTTTTTCAGGAGAAAAAGCCGAAACCAAGCCTGATAGTCCTCCCGACAGCGTGGGGAAAATCAATCCTGACAGCGTTCGTCGCAAAGAACACGGACGACCGTCTCCTCGTTCTCCAGCCGTCGAAAGAACTCCTCGAACAGAACTACTGCAAATATATGTCGCTCTGCGGGGATTTCGGGACGAATGCGGGGATTTACTCCGCCTCGTTCGGTCGTCGGGAAATCGCTCAGATAACATACGCCACAATCGGTTCTATCAAGAACCTCGGAGAGACGTTCAAACGATACGGATTCACGAAAATGCTAATCGACGAGGCGCACCTGTATCCTCGGGAGGCTGACAGTATGCTCGGGCGATTCCTGAAAGACAGCGGAATTACCCACGTCCTCGGAATCACGGCGACGCCTGTCAAGTTACAGACGAACCGAGACCGAGACGGACAGACGTTCTCGAAACTCGTTATGCTGACGAGCCGTTCAAAGAAAGGGAATTTCTACAAAGACATTATCCACGTCGGACAGGTTCAGGAAATGGTTCGTCTCGGCTTTTGGTCTCCGCTCCTGTATGAGACCGCATCGTTCGACGACAGTCTCCTCGTTTTCAACTCCTCGAAATCAGAGTACACGGAGGACAGCGTTCAGCGGGCATACGACGCCAACGGAGGAACTCAGGGGATAACAGATACGCTCGACAAACACCCCGAGAGAAAACACGTCCTTGCGTTCGTTCCGTCGGTTCAGGACGCTATCGACCTGTCTCAGCGATACCCGAACTCAGGCGTTATCTACGGCGAGCAGGACAAACGGGAGAGAGAACAGACCGTCGCCCGATTCCGCTCGGGAGAGATACGGGTTCTGTTTAACGTCCGAGTTCTCTCGACGGGTTTCGACTTTACGGGAATCGACTGTATTGTTCTCGGAATCTCGACAGCCTCTATCGCCCTGTATTATCAGATTATCGGACGAGGAACTCGAATCGACCCTGAGAAACGGGACTGTCTTATTTCAGACCTCGGAGGAAACGTCGAAAGGTTCGGACGGGTCGAGGACATCGTTTTCGAGAAAGGTCGTCTGTGGAGAATGTTCGGAACAGGAGGGCGTCTCCTGTCAGGCATACCGATTCACGACATCGGGAAATACAGTCGGGAGGACACTCAGGCGATAGACGCCCAAAAGGTCGCCCCTATCGAGGTTATGCCGTTCGGCAAATATCAGGGAGAGCGCATCGCAAATATCCCTCTGAATTATCGTCAATGGATGATACGTTCGTTCGATTGGAACGCCCGAAACGAGAAACTCCGTCAATCAATCTTAGCAACAATGTAGAACAGGAGGTAATTATGGGACGACCAAAGAATAATTCAGCCGAGTATTTCAGCCACGACGCCGATATGAGAAACGACGTCAAGGTAAAAGCACTGAGGAGACGGTTCAGCCACACGGGATATGCCGTGTGGAACTATATCCTCGAAACCCTGACAGACAGCGAGAATTTCGAGCTGGATTTCCGAGAAGTGAATCGGGAACTCCTCGCCGCTGACTATGAACTCTCGGTCGAGGAACTGACAGAAATCGTCGAATACGCCTGTCGAATCGACCTCCTCCAAATGTCAGAGGACGGGACTGTCCTGTTCTCTGCGGCGCATAAACGCCGTTTCGCTCAACTCTTGGAACGTCGCTCGAAACTCTCTCAGGCGGGCAAGAAAGGAATGGCGAGCCGTTGGAATAACGCTAACGAGGATATAACTCCGAATAAGGAGGTTATAACTCAGGATAGCAAAGAAAAGGAAACTAAAGTAAAGGAGAGTAAAGGAAAGAAAATAGAATATCCTTATCAGGATATAGTCGCCCTGTGGAACTCTGTCTGTTCCTCTCTCCCGAAAATCAAGTCTCTCAACGATAACAGGCGCAACAAAATACGTCTCCGCCTCGCCGAGTTCTCGGACGACAGCAGCCGTTGGCTCTCCGTCTGTCAGGAGTTATTCGAGAGGATTCAGGCGTCGAAATTCCTCTGCGGAGGAAACAACTCAGGCTGGACGGCATCGTTCGACTGGGTTTTCGAGAACTCGAAAAATTGGCTGAAAATCGTCGAGGGAAACTACGACAACGACCGAGGCTCTCGTTCTGCGGCGAATAGAGGCTCTCTGACGGGCGCAAATCTCGGAGTGGGAGAACGAATCGACGAGGAGACAGGACGCCGCACATACGGCTCAGGACGAGCCACAATCCCGAACGACGCTCCGCCCCGTCCGTCCGAGAAACACGCTTGGGACGAGAAAACGCATAATTGGATTCTGCTATGAGATTGAATTGGGAAAAATACGGAATATCCGCCCCGTTCGGAACGAGGTCGGGAAACAAAAAGGTTTTCTGCCCTCAGTGCCACGACGAACGTCGGGACAAACGGGACAAAAGCCTGTCGATAAATCTTGCGACGGGCGAGTTTCATTGCCACTACTGCGGTTTTTCAGGCTGCGCCGCCGAAAAGGAATCGTGGGAACGGGAGGAGCGTCCGTGGCATAACTACGCCCCAATCAAGCGACAGAAGCCGACATACAAGAAACCGACGCCCCGCCCTGTCTCTCCGATTTCAGCGAAAGCCCTTGCGTGGTTCGCCTCCCGAGGAATATCGGAACAGACGCTCCGAGAAATGAAAGTAACGGAGGGACAGGAGTGGATGCCTCAGAAGAACGGACAGGCGAATACGGTTCAGTTCAACTACTATCGAGACGGCGTCCTCCTGAACACGAAATTCAGGACGGGCGACAAATGTTTCAAACTCTGTTCAGGAGCGGAACTCCTCCCGTATAACATCGACGGGATAAAAGGGCAGAAAGAATGTATCATCACGGAGGGCGAAATGGACGCCCTGTCGTTCTATGAGTGCGGTCGGCACGACGTCGTCTCTGTCCCGAACGGGGCGAACGCAAACCTCGATTACCTCGACGATTATATCGAGGACTATTTCGACGACAAAGAGACGATTTTCATAGCCTCCGACACCGATACGAAAGGCGTCCTCCTGAGAGACGAACTCGTCCGCCGTTTCGGGGCTGAACGCTGTCGAATCCTCGAATACGGGGAGGGCTGCAAGGACGCAAACGAACACCTGCAGAAGTTCGGCAAAGCGAGCCTCCTGAAATGTCTCGAATCCGCTCCCGAAATCAAATTGGAGGGTATTTTCACGGTCTCCGATTTTGAATCCTCCCTCGACGCCCTGTTCGAGAACGGTATGCAGAAAGGCGTTACAATCGGACACGAGTGTTTCGACCGTCTCCTGTCGTTCGAGACGAAACGTCTCTGTATCGTAACGGGAATCCCTGGCAGCGGTAAATCCGAGTTCATCGACGAGATAGCCGAGCGGCTCAATATCCGTTACGGTTGGAGGTTCGCCTATTTCAGCCCTGAGAACGCCCCTCTCGCCTATCACGCCTCGAAACTGATAGAGAAGTTCACGGGCAAGAAGTTCGACAAACAACACCTGACATACGGAGAATACAGACAGGTCAAAGACCACCTCGAACAGAATTTCTATTTCATATCCCCGTCGGAGAATTTCCAAGTCGATACGATTCTCGACAGGGCAAAATACCTCGTCCGCCGACGGGGAATCAAGGCTCTCGTAATCGACCCGTATAACAGGCTCGAATCGACGAGAGGAAAACTCAACGAGACCGAGTATATCTCGGAACTCCTCGACAAACTGACGAATTTCGCTCAGATAAACGATATTTTGATAATCCTGATGGCTCACCCGACGAAAATGCAGAAGAACAAGGACGGCGAGCCTGAGATTCCGAGCCTCTATGATATAAGCGGATCTGCGAATTTCTACAACAAAGCGGATTTCGGAATCGTCGTACACAGAAACCGTCTCGACAACACGGTCGAGGTGTACGTCAAGAAAGTAAAATTCAGACACCTCGGAGAGTGCGGAATGGCTCTTTTCAAATACAACCTGAACAACGGTCGATACGTCCCGTACACGAACGGAATCGAGCCTGTTTGGGACAATGACAACCACATACAGAAAGAACTCCTCAGACGGGCGCAGGAGGCTGAACAGGCGGCGACGTTCAATTTCGACGACGACCTCCCGTTCGGCGGAAACGAGGACGAGGAGGACTGTCCGTTCTGATAACAAGATTATAACAACGTAATAACAACCTTATAACAGCGATATGGAAACAAAGCAATTTACAAACCCTGACAGAAGCAGGTATTACGGTCTGAGACAGGGAGACGTCGTTATCCCGCTATTTCAAAAAGAGAGGATTTGCGAGGTCGAACGTCTCGGATTCCTGAATAATAATAGCGTTCAACTGCGAGACCTCGAAACGGGCGAACTGTTCGACTACGTCGCCGAACATTGCGAACTGATTATGAAAGTCGAGGACAAGGAGAAAGGGAAAGGACTGAAAACGTATGTAATCACTCTGTCGAGGAAATTCCCTGTCTCGCATAAACGGGCTGGAGAACAGACGAATTTCGCACACCTCCTCGGGAACGCTCTGTTCGTCAAGGAGAACGCACTGTCAGTCTGCAAACATAAGAAACACACCATTCGGGCGAACTTTCCTCTGTGGGAGAAAAGAATCGCTCAGATACAGAATGGAGAGGCGGTTCTGTCTGTCCGTCAATGGACGGGGAAACCATATCAGAGTAAACAGGTCGAAATCGCTCGTCTGACAGCCGAGGACGGGGTCGGGATTCAGAAACTCGAACTGACAGACCTGTCGAGACCGACAACAATAAACGGGCATCGGATAGAACTCCCTCTGCTTGCTAAGAACGACGGTCTCGGGTTTAACGATTGGTTTTATTGGTTCGAGAAATACGACCTCTCTAAACCTCTCGCAATCATTCATTTTACCAAATTCAGATATTGATATGGAAACAGGACACAAAAAAGAGTTCATCGATATGATTCAGAGGAAAGGAGAGCGGGTTTTCGACAACCTGTCAGACGTCGTTCAGAATCCCGAACGAGACCTCCACAAAGGACAGATAGTCTCGTTCACGAACAAATACGGAGTAACATTCAAGAACCTCGAAATACTCGGGTTCTGCGAGCCGTGGGACGGTCGATGCGTATATCTCGACAAATCCTCCTATTGGTTTCCCGCTCGTCCCGAGGAACTGACAGTTCAGGAGAACGGAAAGGAGGTATAGGAATGAAACAGCAGCAGAGTAACAGTCTCGTCGAGATTCACGGACAGAGAGCCGCTCCCGAGAGAGGTTTCAACTGTCAGAAACTGATTCAGTTTCTGACAGAGGACGAGGTCAAAGATTGGGACGAATGGCACGGAGCACACCTCCAAGCCGCTGCGGGTCAATGCCCGTACATAGAACGCTGCCCGATTCACGCTCGGACAGCCAAGAACAGACCGATTCAATTATCACTTTTCTAACAACATTATAACAAGGTTATGGATGAAACAAACATCAATCTCGACCCGAACACCGCTCAGGGGATAGAAATCAAACTGTCAGACGGTCGGGTTTACTCGCTCAGGGACAAAGACACCCTCGACGAAATCGACGAGGAACAGGAGGCGATTTTCCTGTTCAACAACGGAGAAATTTACTGCGGACGTTCAGACGGACAGGTGGACGAGGACGGAGAGTTCGTCCTCCTCAAAAAAGGAAAGAAACTCGGGATTGCTCTCCCGTTCTCCCGTCTCGTCGGTTGGGCATACGAACTACCTCCGAGAGAACCTGTCGAGGTTATCAGGGAACAGGTAAAGGAACTCGCAGAACAGGCGGCTAAGAATTTCGGAATCGACCTCCTGTCAGTTCGGCTCTCTCGAAACGACGACGGACAGATTACCGACATCGCTCTCAGTTATGAAGAACGGGACGATTCAGAAACGGAGGGCGGAGTATGATGCGATTCTTTGAAAGACTGAAAGAGAGCCTCCGAAAACTGAGAGAGGAACTCAAACAAACGACCGAGGCAGTCGAGCGTTTAGGACGCCACCTCGAATCACTGAACAGACCCTCCCGACACGACAGGAGGTTTCCTCCGTACAGGGAGAGGTTAAACCCGAGGGGACACGTCCGACCGATTTTTTGGCACAGAATCAGGTCGAACCCTCACAGAAAAAGAAAGCCACATTAGGGGCTGAAAATCAGAGAACGCAAATAAAATGAACAATAATCGGAAACAAAATCGTAAAAATTATGGCAACAAATTTCGGAATTAAAATCGACCTCCTCAAACTGAAAGGAGCGTTTATGCGAAACCTCAAAGGACAGACGGCGACGAAACGCTGCCTGATTATTCCTGTCGATGAATGCGACGGGATATTCCTCGGAGAAAAGGGCTGTTACCTGAACCTGACAGCAATCGAGATGCTGAACCCACAGTTCAGCGACACTCACTGTATCAAACCTGACATACCGAAAGAGCAGCGGGAGGCTATGACACCCGAGGAACAGAAAGCCGTTCCCATTATAGGCGGTCTCCACGCTATCGAGGTAAAGCAGCAGACAATGAACGTAAGCGGGACACTCGGACAGGAGGCGTTCTCGGAGAACGACGACGACCTCCCGTTCTAACAGCAGACATCAATCTCGGACGGCGTCCGTCTCTCAGAATCGGGGGTTCACTGCCCCCGATTTCCTGTACGAGCCATTTGCGCCTCCACAACAAACGTACTTTTTATGAACAACGGATTACACCAAAAGAAAGCGAAACGCCCACAGAGCGGGAAATCGCAAAAAACAACTGACCTGTTTACCGTCCTCTGCCGCTCAGACCTGAACGTCGAGTGCGTCAAGGAGTTCAAGTTCCACCCGAAACGTCGGTGGCGGTTCGACTATGCAATCCCCGAACACCGCATCGCCTTAGAGGTCGAGGGCGGCGTATGGACGGGAGGTCGGCACACACGCCCGCAGGGATTCCTCGGCGACATCGAGAAATACAATACCGCCACGCTTATGGGCTGGAGAGTGTTCAGAACGACCCCCGACGACCTCCTGAAAACGGCGACCCTGAATTTGCTGAAAACGGCGATTTCGGGCGATTTTGACCCCGAAAACGGCTCTTTTTTGCCCTAAATGTGATTATATTGTAATCATTTCGCTACCTTTGTAGTCTGAAATACAAAACGATGAAACAATGAAAACAGAACTCGTAAAACTCTCTCAGGTTCAAATCAACGCCTCGAACCCCCGAACAATATCTCAGGAGAAGTTCGACAAACTGATTCAGAGTATTCTGATTCTACCGAAAATGCTGAAACTCCGTCCTGTCGTTACAGACGATACCCTCGTCGTCCTCGGCGGAAATATGCGTCTCCGTGCGCTGACGGCTATCGCTGAAATGTCCCCCGCTGAAATAAACATCGCTCTCGGGAAATGTAGCGGGTATGCACAGAAAACGGAGGCGGAACGAGAGAATCTGCGGAACTATTGGCGGGATTGGGTTCAGAACCCGACCGTCGAGATAGTCAGGGCGTCGGAACTCTCGGAGGAGGAGCAGCGGGAGTTCATTATCAAGGACAACGTGGGTTACGGTGAATGGGATATGGATATGCTCGGGAACGAGTGGAACGAACAGGAACTCGTCGATTGGGGTCTCGATATTCCGTGGGAGAAACCCTCCGACAGCAGCTCTCAGGGAGGAGACGGAGAAAGCGGCGGAGACCAGAACGACCACCTGTCCCTGAACGAACAGTTCGTCGTACCTCCGTTCTCGATTCTCGACACCCGCCGAGGATATTGGCAGGAGAGAAAGAAACAGTGGTATTCCCTTATAGGCGATATGGGCGACAGCAGAAACGACACCCTCGTAACGTCGCTCGAAATGAAATACAAAGACCTCTATCAGAAGTCGAAGCACAAGAGAAAGGAACTCGGCGTCTCGTTCAGAGAATACGTCGAGAAGTACGCCACGAAAGAGGAACTCGAACGGGAACAGGGAAAAATCGTCGCTCAGGGCGTCTCAATCCTCGACCCTGTTATGGCGGAACTCGTCTGCCGTTGGTTCGGTCGGGAGGGTTGCAAGACGTTCGACTGTTTTGCGGGCGATACCGTGTTCGGATATGTCTCGGCGTATCTCGGCAACGAGTTCACGGGAATAGAACTCCGACCCGAACAGGCTCAACTCAACAACGAGCGAGTTGCGGGAATGTCCGCACGATATATCAACGACGACGGACAGAACGTCGGGGAACACCTCGAACCCGAGAGCCAAGACCTCCTGTCCTCCGTATTTCGACCTCGAAAAATACTCAGACCTCCCGAACGACGCCTCGAATCAGGGAACCTACGAGGAGTTTATCGAGATTATCAGGAACGCATTCACGGCGGCGATTGGCTGTCTCAAACAGAACAGTTTCGCCGTAATCTGCGTGGGAGACGTCCGAGACCGAAAGACAGGCGCATATTACGATTTCGTCGGCGACGTGAAACAGATATTCAAGGACGGAGGAATGATTCTGTATAACGACATCGTCCTGATAGAAATCGGGGCGACAGCCGCTATCCGTGCAGCCCGATATATGGAGACGAGAAAGGTCGTCAAGATGCACCAAAACGTCCTCGTATTCTACAAGGGCAACCCGAAAGACATCAAACAGAACTACAAAAAGATTGAGTATGCAAGCGAAGATTTGGAATTTTTCCGAGTGGATTCAGGAAACGAATCCGACGGAACTAAGGAGACGGTTTGATGCGATTCTCAGGCGTTCGGGATTCAACGTCTTGGACGTCCTCGAACATCATTTCGAGCCGCAGGGATATACCGCCCTGTGGCTGTTATCGGAGAGCCATTTCGCCGTCCACACGTTCCCTGAGTTCGGCAGGACGTATATCGAACTGTCCTCCTGTAATCTCGACTATTATCAAGAATTTCTAAAAATAACTGAAACGCTATGAGTGCAGCACAGAACCAAAAACGAAATCAGGTCAAACTCGCCCGTCTCGAAATTGTGGCTAAACTCTACAAAAGGGGTTACAGCATCCGCAAAATCAGGGACGAGGTTATGCGTCGGCTCGACCTCCCGACATATTCCCTGCAAACAGTCCACAAGGACGTCCGCACCCTCCTCGACGAATGGCGGGAATCCCGTCTCGACGACTTGGACGACGCTCTCGAACTCGAACTCCAAAGAATCGACGACACCGTTCGGGAACTGTGGGAACAGTGGGAGAAATCGAAAACCGATTACAGCAAGACCGAGAGCAAACAGAAAGGCTCTCCGAGCCGAGACAAGGACACGGGACAGACGACTATCAGGACGTTCCAAACGGAGCGCAAGGAAACGGAGGTCGTCTCTCTCGGCAATCCCGCATATATCTCAGAAATCAGACAGCAGCTCGCAGAGCGTCGAAAACTCCTCGGACTGTATGCCCCCGAGAAAAAAGACGTTCAGGGCGGAATCTCGTTCGCATCGTTCCTTATGGAAAGTGGAGCGTTGGACGATGCGGAGCGTAGCATAAACGAAAACACGCTCGTTTAGCCTCCTGCGAGCCTCTCTGTGCGACTTTTGAGGCTCGGACGCGTAATTTATCCATTTTGAAAACAAAACGCAACAGCGGTCAAATAAACAGGTAAATTCCCGATATGTCAAGAAAAGACGAAATACTGCGACGGAAAGGGGTCGAACTCCTGAACTCTTGGAGGGCGGATTGGAACAAATTCGTCCGAGAGGCTCTCGGAGTAACCCTCGACCGTGAACAGCGGGCTATCCTCGAATCGGTTCAGTTCAACCCGAGGACGTCTGTCGCATCAGGAACGGCGAGAGGTAAGGATTTCGTCGCTGCCTGTGCCGCTGTCTCGTTCCTCTATCTGACACCTCGTTGGAACACCCGTCGGGAACTCGTCGAGAATACGAAAGTCGCTCTAACAGCCCCGACAGAACGACAGGTAAAGAACATTATGCTCCCCGAGGTCTCCCGCCTCTACAATCGAGCGAAACAGCGGGGAATCATTCTGCCAGGGCGTCTGAACTCCTCGGACATCAGAACGGACAACGCCGAATGGTTTCTGACAGGATTCAAGGCGGACAACAACAACCACGAGGCGTGGTCGGGATTTCACGCCGCCCACACTATGTTTGTCGTAACGGAGGCGTCGGGTATCGGCGAGGACGTGTTCTCGGCTATCGAGGGAAACCTGCAAGGCGACAGCCGTATTCTAATCGTGTTCAACCCGAACACCCCTGTCGGCTATGCCGCCCGCTCCCAAAAGGGAGACCGTTGGGCGAAATTCCGCCTGAACAGCCTGACAGCCCCGAACGTCCTCCAGCGTTGCAACGTGATAACGGGACAGGTCGATTACGACTGGGTCAAAGACAAACTCGAACAATGGGCGACGCCTATTTCCGAGGGGGACGTCTCCGAGGAACTCGACGATTTCCTGTTCGAGGGACAGTGGTATCGCCCCGAGGATTTATTCCGAGTGAAAGTCCTCGGAAAGTCCCCGAAGATTGGAGACGACGTCCTGATTCCTCCTCAGTGGATAGAACTCGCACAGGAACGCTGGGCGGCTGTCAATGGTCGGGAGGTTCTCTCGAAAGAGCCTCGAATCCTCGGCGTGGACGTTGCGGGTATGGGACGAGACAGCACGGTTTTCTGCGAGCGAAAGGGACGGTGGGTCGCTCCGTTCATCGCTCGGAACTCAGGAGGAGCAGCCGACCACATGAAGGTGGCAGGGGACGTCGTCGCACATCGACGGAGAGAGCCTCAGATGCTCGTCTCTATCGACACAATCGGAGAGGGAGCGGGCGTATATTCCCGTTGCCTCGAACTCGACGACAGCGGCTATTTCATTTCCTGCAAGTTCTCCGAGGGAACGAAACGGGGAGAACGGGAACTGACAGACGTAACAGGAGAATACAGGTTCGCCAACCTCCGAGCGTATCTCTTTTGGGCTGTCCGTGATTGGCTGAACCCGAAAAACAATACAGGGGCTATGCTCCCGCCCGATTCCAAGTTCTTTGAGGAGGCGACGGAAATTCGGTGGTGGTTTCGCTCCGACGGTCGAATCATCATCGAGCCGAAAGACGACATCAAAAAACGCCTCGGACGCTCTCCTGATAAGTTCGACGCCCTCGCAAATACATTCTACCCGATACGAGCCGTCGGACAGAATATCGACCTGAACAGGCTCTCCCGAATGGTTTAACATCAAAAAAGCAAAAGAGTATGACAATCGAAGAAATTTTGAACTCGACGGAACTCTCGGCGGCGGAGAAAGTCGCTGCCCTGAAAGAGAAACTAATCTCCGTTCCGAAATGGTGCGGTCGAGGGGGTCTGCAGGAACAGTTCGACCCGACGAAACACCCAGTAATGAACAAACAGAAATACCCCGACGAAGTAACGGAGGACGGCGTTCAGCCTGTCAGCCGTGTAACGGTAGATCTGCCTCGACTCGCCGTCAAGCGCATGACGGAACTCTGCTGCGGAATCCCCGTCAAACGAGTTTACAAGCCTGAGAACGACACTCAGAAAGAAATCGCCAAGTATATGGAGGCGATATTCGACAGAAACCGCATCGACAGCGTGAACGTGGAGCGTCTGAATATGTTATTCGGCGGCTGCGAGGTTCTGACGCTGTGGTATGCCGTCGAACAGCGGAACACGATTTACGGGTTCGATAGCCCCCTGAAACTCCGCTGTCGGAATTTCTCTCCTATGCTCGGGGACGACATCTATCCCATGTTCGACGAGTACGGGGATATGACAGCCGTTTCAATCGGCTACACCCGAAAAGTCGGGAGGAAATCCGTTCAGTTCCTCGACGCATACACCGCCACGAAGCACATCAAATTCTCGAACGCTAACGGAGAATGGGAGGAGGTCGAGAACGAGGATATTACCGTCGGGAAAATCCCCGCCATTTACACCTATCGCCCGACGCCGATATGGGAGAACACCGCCGAGAGTATCGTCTATGAAATCGAATGGGCGTTATCTCGAAACGGAAACTATCTCCGCAAGAACTCGAAACCTGTTTTCATCGTTTTCGCAGACAGCGTTATCAAGTACGGCGACGAGAAAAGCGAGAACAAAGAGTTCAAGGCGGTTATGCAGTACCCGAAAGGCTCGACGGCTCAGTATGTAACGTGGGAACAGGCTGTCGAGAACCTGAAATTCTATGTAAACGAACTCCGCTCCCTGTTCTTTACTCAGTTGCAGCTGCCAGATTGGTCTTACGAGAAAATGTCGCAACAGGCTCTGTCAGGCGAGAGCCGCAAGCAACTGTTCATCGACGCCCAAATGAAAGTTCACGACGAGAGCGGACGTCTCCTCGAATTTTTCGACAGGGAGGTAAACGTCGTGAAAGCGTTCCTAAAAACAATGCTCCCCGAGCGTTACCACAAGGACATCGACGAACTCAGGGTCGAGAATCAGATTACCCCGTTCTCGATTACAGACCGCAAGGAAAACGTCGATATGCTTATGGCGGCGAACGGCGGCAAGGCGATTATGTCTCAGCGAGAGAGTATCGAGGAGTTCGGACACTCGGACGACGTGGACGAAACCCTGAGAGAAATCGCAGAGGAGGACAAAATCGACGCATTCGATATGACAGAATAACGGAGGGCGTCGTATGGGAAAAACATATTCAAGACCACGACAGGCGGAGAAACGACAGACAGAATCGCAGTATAAATGCCGAGACTGTCGCCACTCTTACGATTGGCACAGCAAGGCTCTCGACGGGCATCTGATTCTCTGTCGCTGTCCGCACGACGTCAAGTCGGAACACGGGCGGTGGTGCAAATTCCTGTCCGACGCCGCCTGTCCTCAATTCGAGAAAAGAGATGGCGAAAAAGAATAAGTACGACAGACAACACCTCCGAAACCTGTCCGTCTATGAACTCCGCATCGACAGAATCTATCAGGAGGCTATTCGGGAGGCTGCGGCTATCGGAGCGAAAATCGGCTCTGTTCGAGGCGACGGGATTTTCTCTTTCAGTGATTATCCCGCCACTCGGACGAGGGTCGAGCGACTTATGCAGACACTCAAAAACAGGATGCAAGCCGTCGTCGTAAACGGAATCGACGCTGAATGGACGCTCTCGAACAACAAGAACAGCGAACTCGCCCGACAGGTATTCGGAAAGAACGTCGGGAGGCTCTCTCAGTCTCAATACAGGCGTTATTTCTCGACGAACGACGCCGCCCGTGTTGCGTTCCAAGCACGACGGGTCGGAGGTCTGAGCCTCTCTGACAGGGTTTGGAACTATACGAGACAGTTCAAAGAGGAAATCGAACTCGGTCTCGACGTCGGAATCCGCAGCGGACGCTCGGCGGAGGAAATGTCCCGAGACCTGAGAGACTACCTCAAACACCCCGACAAACTGTTCCGACGGGTTCGGGACGAACACGGAATCCTGCAACTGTCGAAACGGGCGTCGGAGTTCCACCCTGGGCAAGGGGTCTATCGCTCCTCGTTCAGGAACGCCCGCCGTCTCGCCTCGACGGAGACCAATATCGCTTACAGGACATCAGACCAAGAGCGGTGGAAACAGTTCGATTTCGTCGTCGGAATCGAGGTTCGCCTGTCAAACAACCACACCTGCCTCGGACGGGACGGAAAGCCGCACGAGTTCCACGACATCTGCGACGAACTCGCAGGACGCTATCCGAAAGATTTCAAGTTTACAGGCTGGCACCCGCATTGTCGCTGCTACGCCGTCGCAATCCTGAAAACTCAGGCTGAAATCGCCGAGGACACCCGTCGAATCCTGAACGGAGAACAGCCGTTGGATTACAGAACGAGCGAGAACTATGTCCCCGACGTTCCAAAGGATTTCAACGGTTGGATAGACAGCAACAAAGAGCGGGCAAAGGGTTGGACGTCAATGCCGTATTTTGTCAAGGACAACCCTCAGTACGTCTCAGGGTTCGAGGTCGATACCTATTCGGCGGACGAGAGGAAATTCACTCGGGCGACGAGCGTCTCTCCCGCTATGGCTGAGAGCCTCGGGACATACCTCGCAAGCCGTTACCCTGAAATCCCGAACACGGAGAAAGCCGCCCTATTCCACTACACCCGAGGAGACACGTCGGCGTATCGTCGCCTGAACAACGAACTCAGGAAAGGAAATCCCTCGGAGTTTAATCGTGCGTTTTCGTCCCTCCTGTCGAAAGCCCTCGACAAAATCGAGCCTGTTCAGGAGACCGTCTATCGAACTGTCAGACTAAACAAAACGAACCTCCGAGCGTGGGTCAATCAGGCGGAGGGACAGGCGGAGACCACGTTCAAAGGATTCACCTCGACGAGCCTCGAACGGTCTGTAATCGAGAATATGATTCAGGCTAAATCGGGAGGGCGTAAAAACAACGAATCGGACGTCCTACTCGTTATTCAAAGCAAGTCAGGGCGACCGATTCAGGATTTCTCTCAGTTCGGAGGACGGTTCTCAGGACGACAGAATCAGAGGGAGGTTCTTTTCGACAAAGGACTGAAAGTCCGTTTCGAGAGGGTCGTTCAGGAGGGAGACCGTTTCGTTTTCTATCTCTCAGAGGTTTAGTCGTCTGTCTCCTCCTCGACATTCCCTCCCGTCGGGTCGTCGGAGACACGCTCTGCGAAACCGTCGTCGAACATTTCTCGGCGGCGGTTCTTTTCATCTGTCGGGAGGGCGTTCCATTCCGCCTCCTCCTGTGCGTCTAGGGCTTTTGCCCGTTCCCACATTTCGTCGAACTCTTTGTCTGTTATTGCCATAGTGCTGCAAAATTAAGTTATTTTCTGCGAATTTCGTCTATGTGGCGACTACTTTTCGTCTTGCTGTAAGTTATCGCATTGTGGATTTGCGTCGATTTGCGGGGCGTTTCTGCGCTTTTTCCGCATTATCGGCTCTTTCGTTATCTGACAGAGCCTCCCGACATACTCGTTACCCTGTGCGACGCCTATATTCCAAAGACGAGAGACCCGACACCCGATTTGCTCGTGGCTGAACACCTCGTAAATGGCAGATAGAGAGTGAAAGAAAAACTCCTGTCTCTCATCTCCTGACAGGGGTGGTTCTGAGAACGAAACCATGTAAATAAACTCCTGTTTCTCGTTCATCGCTCAATCAGTTTGCAGTATGTATTGTCGTTCAGGTTCTCTCTCAGAGCGGCTATCGCCCAAAGTCGTCGAATGTCCTCGGGAGTGAGATTCAGTTCCTCGTCGGGGTCGTCGTCCGACCGTTCACTGAAAAGCCTATGTTTCGAGCAATAAGCCTGAAACAGAATGTCCATTTGGCTCTCAACGTCCCGTTGGAAATTCTGTTTATGCCACTCGAACAGGGAGGAAATCTCGGCGTATTGATAGGCTGTCATTTCGACGGAAATCGTCGAGCGGTTCTCCCGATAATACGACATACTTTTCTCGCCTGTAACCCTCGAATAACACTGCATAAAGATATTCATATCAATTTTGTGGCGACCGATTTCAAACCGATACCGTTTCCGCTCCTCGACGTTAAGAATCTCGTCGATACTTACGCCGTGTTCTCGGCATCTCTGCTCCATAAGCCGACGAGCGTTCTCCGCCTCTCCTCCGATGCCTCTCTCAGCGAGGGCGGCGAGTTTGCGGAGTTTCGCTTTCAGGCTCTCGTATTTCTCGTCCTCTTTCATATCTCAGTCGTTTTTCTGAATTATTACCAAGTCCCCTCCCTGCTCGAAACCTTTCCTGAAAAGTTCCTGACAGCGTTTGGGGACGCTATCGAATCTGTTTTTCCGTTTCTCAAAGAACGAGCAGAACCCCCTGTCGTCGTTCTTTCCGAGGATAACGGCTGGACACTCTCCGCAGATATGTGGAATATCATAGAATTTGCGTCCGTTTATGGTAATCATACCTCGCCCTCCTCTCGTCTGTTTACGACCGTCGTTCCGTGCGTCTGAACGTCCCAGTCTGAGACGTGTTCGTCCTGAACCTCGACCTGTCCGAGAATCGCTCCGACGCTTTTCTCGACGATTTCCTCTGCCTCCTGTCTGCTGTGCGCCTCAACCTCGAAACGCCCGCTGAACGAGATTCTCGCTCTGATTTTGAATTTCTTTCGTGCCATATCTGTTTTGATTTTTATGCCTGAACATTCAGGCGACCGACATACTCTCGTTAGAGAGTTATATATATTTTCCTTTCTTTTACTTTACTTTTCTTTACTTTACTATGTTATTTCGTGTTATAAGGTGGTTATGCTCGGGTTATAACCTCGTTATAATACGGAAAGAGGGAACGAACCCTCCGTCCTCTGAATCGAGCGGCGGATGGCTGTCCCGTGTCTCCTTTAGGCGAGTTTTACTCGGTTCAGGAGGTTGCCCGAAATCTCGTGGAGTTCTCGACTGCGTTCAGGCGACAGTTCTCGGGCGTGTGCCGTGATAGCCTGAGTAAGTTTCCAAAGGGTCGAGCCTCCCTGAACGCCGTCCTCGGGGTCGTTGCGCATCAGGATTTTTTCGACCTCTTTCCCCTCCTGTTTCAGGAGAGAGCCTCCCTGAGTGAGACGGCGGATTTCGTGTTCCATATCGACCTCAATCTCGGACGCTCCCTGTATCTCGTATGCCTTACGTTCGAGGGCCTCTCGGCTGAACAGACCTTTGGTCAGGTCTCGGACGGCTGAGACGGTGGTCTGTGTGTCGAGTTCGTATGTCTTTCGACTTAGGGCGATAGTATCAGGCAGCTTGCTCCCGAGGTGTACGGTTTTCATTACGCTCTCTCGAACCATACCGTTCAGGCAAGCCCCGTTCAGGAGGAACGCTCGCATATCGACCGCCCCGTCTCCGTAGTCAGAGGTCGAGAACCTCGCTCCCGCAAAGATTACGACGTCTCCGTTCTTGGCTGTCGGAACGACGAGAGGCTGCGGGAGAATCGTTTCCGCCCATACTTTCGTATCGTTCATATAGGCGTCCGAGATAACCGCTCCCTGCGACGCTGCCTCCTGAACGAACGCTGTCAGAATCTCGACGGAGTTCAGGCGACGGTAACTGTCGGAGAGGACGCCTCGAACCTGAGTTCCGACGGTGCGGACGAGGACACGGCTGCGCTGCGTCCAGCCTGAGTGTTCGTTCAGGACTGTTGCTGCGAGGTTTCTTGCCCAAGCGTCCCCCGAGGCGAGTTGGCGGAGATAACGCTGCGGAACGCCGAGACGGTCGGCGAGTTGTCCGATTGCGTTATCGTGGAGGGAGAACGCTCCGTCGGGCATATTCATCGACAGGCGGTTTCCCTGTCCGTCGAAAGTGATAACAGGGGCGTGGTCGTTCTGTTTCAGGTTCACGCCGAGCGGGGCGATATAGTCCTGAGCGATTTTGCCCTCGTTTACGAGGCGTTCCATTGTTGCCTGAACGCCGACTGCCTTGCCGTCAATCATTCGCTGTACTTTGTTGATTACGACCTGATTCAGACCCTCTTGGTGGGTCATTGGAGTTGCTGTTAGAGTTTCCATTTTCTTTCTGTTTTATTGAGTTATTGAATAATTTGTCAAATAGTCCTGTGCCTCCTGTTCGAGTTCCTCGGAGGAGAGGTCGTCTGAACTCGGCTCGAATCCTGACAGGAACGCTGCCTCGATAATGTCGTTCATATCAAAATGCGGGTTTAAGTTTGAGTTGGCGGAGAACCTCTTTCAGTTCGCTATCCGTGTATTTCGCTGCGACCTCTTTCGACACGCAGTTATGGTTTGAGGCGATAACTATCGCACGTTCCCGAGAGACTTTCGGGGTCTGTCTTTTGATTCTCATATCGTTGGAATTTTACAGGTTATTTTGAATAGAATGTTACTTTCAAGCCTCGACGCAGCTTGCAGACGATTTTCCCGTCCTTTGAGAAGAAACTGTTTTTGAACGCTCTCTTTACGAGAGTGTCGGCGAGTTCCTCTCCGAGGAGACGAATCAGACCGCTCACTCCGACGAGGAGGTTCAGGCGTTCGTCTGAATTGTTGTAACCGTAAACTTTGATTCTGAAATCTCGGTTGATTTGGGCTGTGCTGTATGTCATTGCTGTTGCGTTCATTTGTTACTGTTTTTGAGGTCTGAAAGTGATTACATTGAAATCACGTTGCAAATATAACGTGAAGTATTTTAATTAGAACTCATTTTTCAGAAAAAAATTCCGAAAAAATTAACTGAACGAGTAATTTTAAGCCATTTTAACCTACCACACCTCGGAAATCGGGCTAAAACCGTCGTTTTATATGGAAAAATCTCGATTATCCAAATTTTTCGAGAAGAAAAAGCAAAATAATCTGATTATATTGTAAACAGTTTCGGGTTTTATCACTACCTTTGTAGCGTAATTTGTTTAATACAATCAGTTAAATTTCAAACAATGGACTACAGACAACAGATTTTAGAGGCACTGAAAGCCAAATTTCAGGGGGTCAGTGCCGACATTCTGAACAGGATTGCCAACAAGTTGAGCAAGACTGTTACATCGGCTGAACAGGTTGCGACCGCTGTCGAGGGAGTTACCATTCAGCAAGTTATCGAGAGTTACGGCGATTCCCGAGCGACCGAATCCGCTCAGACCGCAGTCCGCAACTACGAGGCTAACCACAATCTGAAAGACGGGAAACCAATCGAGACGCCCCCGACACCTCCGACAGGCGGACAGGGCGGAACAGGAGGCGCACCCGCCGCTGGGGGTACGGAAACTGTCCCCGCTTGGGCGCAGACGCTTATCGACAGCAACAAAACGCTGACAGACCGTCTCGCCAAAATGGAGGGCGAACGTACAACCGCAACCCGAAAACAGAAACTCTCAGAGGTAACGAGCAAACTCCCCGAGGAACTCCGCAAGCCTTACGAGAGAACCTCTGTCGAGAATCTCTCGGACGAGGATTTCAACACCCTCTTGGGCGAAATCACGACCGAGGTCGAGACGATTTCAGGTTCAATCGCAGCGAAAGGTGCTGTATTCGGAAAACCCGCTGCTCACGGCAGCCAAACACAACAGAACGCTCTGACGAAAGAACAGGAGGCAGCAATCTCTCAGAGAGAGGGTATGCCGAAAGACGGACAGCAGCCGTTCTAATGTTTAACTCTTAAAAACTCAGCACTATGGGTATGACAGTAAGACGCAACAAGGACACCCGCACACCTCGTGTCCTGATGCACAAAGTCGCAGACATTCGAGGGGGCGTCTCCGTGAATGTCTCGGAACTCGGAGGCGATTATCTCCGAGAGGGAGCGTTTCTCAGCGCACCCGTGGACGGTATCTGCCACGTCGTAAAGACAGCGACCGTCTCCGCTGACGTTGCCGCAGCTGAAAAGACCGTCAAGGTCGAAAAACTGCACAATTTCAAAAGCGGGGATTTCGTGTTGGCTAAGACTGGCGGCGTTGCGGTGAAAATCGACTCGATTGATACCTCCAACAAGGCTTACGACGTCCTGACACTCTCAGCCGCTCTCGGGGCAATCTCGAAAGGCTCTCAGATTGCAGAGGCGAGCGCAGCCGCAGCAGAGAACACCTCCGCATTGAAGTATCACGCCCTTTCAGTCGTCGGAACGGGTAAGCCTATCGACCCGAAATCGAACCTCGACACCGACGCTTGGGTTATCGCCGTAACGCACGGGAATCCTGTTCCCGACTTTTTGGCTGACGACCTGAAAGGAATTATTAACTATTAAAAACCGCTCAGAAAATGGCAACAATCGTAAACACTATGATTCAGGGGCTTACAGAGCAGATGATTCAGGCTCGCCTGAACACCGCCGACGCCTCTAAGTTTCTGTTCGGCGTTCATTTCCCCGTCAAAAAGGTAAACGGGTTCAAGTGGAAAACCCTCCAAAATCAGTTGGAGAAAAAGAACGTCGCCGCCGACCTGCACACCGATAACGGAACGATTCTCCGCAAGCGTCGTCCGATTTTCGAGACAGCGATGGGCGACATACCGTTCATCTCGATTTCCCGAGACCTTACCCGAGCCGAAATCAAAGAGTATCAGACCGCTCTCGCTTTCGCTCAGGACGAGGACGCAACGAAACTCGTTCAGTATTGGGGCGAGGACGTCGATTTCTGTTTCAACGGCGTACAGTCCGAGTTGGAGTTCATCGCTTGGAAACTCGCATCGAATGCGGGCGTCCTGCATTTCACTCCTACAACGAACGCAACGTTCGCCAACGAATTTGACCTCGACTACGACGTGGACGAGGATATGAAGCGCAAGACCACGGTCGATTGGGACAACAAGGCGAACGCCGATATTATCGGAGACCTCGCCGCCGCTGTCAAGTTCGCAAAGGAACACAACCTGAACCCGAAATTCGCTTTCATCAACCTCGACGAATTGTATCGAATCTGCTCCGCCGAACAGATTATCAAGCAGTGTGCGTCGTTCGCATCGAACGCTCTCGGAATCTCTCAGACGCCCGACCTCGCCGCCGTGAACTCTATGCTCGCAAAGCAGGCTTGGTTGAACGGTCTCCAGCTCCGTGTAATCGACCAGACTATCACCCGTGAATTTGCGGACGGCTCTCAGACCTCGGGCAACCCGTTCGAGAACCGCCGTCTGATTCTCTCCGAGACCGAACGCCTCGGCACAACTCAGTACGACATCCTCAAAGAGAATAGCGACCTGATTCTCCGTGCCGAACGTGCGCACACTATCGTGAAGAAATACGGAACTGTCGAGCCTCAGTCGGAGGTAACAATCGGACAGGCTGACGCCGTTCCTGTATTCGATTCCGCATATCGTAACATCTATCTCCGAACCGACGGTCAGGAGTGGTAAAAACGACTGAATTATGGAAACGATTCTCGAATCCCTGAAAGGCGTAAACGCATATCCCGTTCCTCTCCGTACTCTCGTCGAGATTGCGGAGAGACGGGGTTTGTCTCTGACATCGGAGGCAACTCAGGCAGATCTGCGTGGAAAGGACTATAAACTCGCCACCGCCGACCTCCTCCTGTGGCTGTCTCTCGCCCCGAATATCAGTCAGGGCGGGCAGTCGTATTCGTTCACGGACGAACAGCGGCAGCAGTTCAGGAACAGGGCTAACGCTCTGTTCGACGAGTTCGGGGAGGAGACCTCGTCTGTTCAACCCACATACGGTTACAAAGGTTCTCGACTATGATAATAGAAAACGGCACAATCGAAACGAAAGCAAAGACGGTCGGAAAGATAGACCCGAAAACGGGCTATCCGTCCAAGCCGTCCGACGTTTCGTGGGGCGACCCGATTCCCTGTCAGTACTCAGCAAACAAGTACAACAAACTCGGACGGGTAAGCGGCGAACATTTCATTCGAGCCGAGTATTCGGTTCTGATTGAGGAGCAGCCGTTCGACGCAGAACAAATCAGGCTGAAAGACCTGAACGGAAACGTCGTCGGGGAGTTCTCTGTTATCTCGGTCGAACCTTTGACAGCCGTTTGCGAGATTAGGATTTTGATTTAATCGCAGAAAAGCCCGTATTTCGACGCAAAAAGTGATTATAGTATAAACACACGTCTCGAAAGAGAAACGCCGTTAGACGGGAAATTCCGAAAAAATAACTATCGAATTTATGCCTATAAAGAACCTTACTCCCGAGGGAGCGATTTCCGAGTTCATCGGACAGCAGGTCGAGCGTGTAACGTCCGCCCTGATTTATAATCTGTGCGCCGTCGGAGAACAGGTTCTGAACCAAGCACGTTCGACAAATTCCTATAAAGACCAAACGGGGAATTTGAGGAGTTCTATCGGATATGTCGTCGCCGTGGACGGCGAGGTCGTTCAGTCGAGCAACTTCGAGGTCGTCAAAGACGGAGCGGACGGTTCGAGGGACGGAAAGAGTTACGCTCTCGAACTCGTAAAACAGTTCCCCGAGGGAATCGTCCTCATAGTCGTTGCGGGAATGAACTACGCCTCCTATGTCTCGGCTAAAGGGTATGATGTTCTCGACAGTTCGGAGGTCTTGGCAGACCGCCTCGTTCCTGAGATTCTGAAACAACTCGGATTCAATTTCAAATAACAGAGACAATGGCAAAGACAGGAAAACAGATTCAAGGCGATATTTACCAACTCCTGAAAGACAGTACACTCTACACGCTGATTTCAGGGGAGGTTTATCGTAACGGATACCGTCCGAGAGACAGCCGAAAGGAGGACGCCGTCGTAACCTTTACTGCGGGATTCCCGACGGAGATTCAGGAGGGCGTCGTTACAGTAAATATCTATGTCCCTGACATCGACCCTTACGAAAACGGGGTTCTCGTCGAGGACGGAGAGCGAACAGAGCAGCTCGAACTCCTCGCTCAGGCTTGGGTCGATTCTCTGACAGCCGAGGTCTCCTGTTATAAGTTCGAGCTGCAGCAGACAATCTACACAGAGGAAGAATCCGAAATCGGACAGCATTTCGTGGTCGTGAAACTCCGATACAGGTATTACGGCGACGATTTCGCACCTATAACAATTCCGCAAACTGCGTTCGTTGATGCGTCCGACAGCGAGGGAGGCAAAGGGTACGAACCGATTATCGAAACAGACGAGGGCGAGGTTCTCGTTATTCAGCCAATTATCGAAAAGTCAAACACTTAAAATTTTAGATTATGTCAGTATTATCGTGGGGCAAACCCAAAATCGAACACACCACCTCTCAGGGTGGAGAGCCTGGCGCAGCCGCTCAGTGGGACGAAATCCCGACCCCTAAAAAGGACACCACCAAACTCACTCCGACAGCGGGACAGGAAACGACCGCCGAGGAGGAGGGCGGCGAGGTCGTCGATTCCCGTACAGGAAAGAACTCCTATCAGTTCGAGTTCGACCTGTTCGTCAAGAAAGGCGAACAGAGAGCGTTCGAGGATAACGACGGAGTTATCTCAGGCGAACACGCATTCCGCCTCACTCCCGAGGACGAGGACTGCGAGGGAATCCTGATAGACCGCAGTTCTCTGCGTGTCGAGGAAAGTTACACCACCGCCGACGGTAAAATGCTCCATTATGTCGCAAAGGTTCTCAAACCTAAGACAGGCAAAATGGTCAAGCCGTACACCAAACAGGCGTAACGGTTCTCAGTTCTCGGAGGCGGCTCGACGGTGGGTCGCCTCCCTGTCAGGCGGGAAAGGAGCAAACGGAGGCTCGCCGAGTTGTCTCGGAGGACGAGGGTTCGATTCCCTCTCCCGCCCCTATCATTCATAAAAACAGAAAAGAAATGGAACAGACTATCGAACAGAAAGCGGGAGGAACTATCCTCCAACGAAATAAGGAAATCACGGTCGGAGACAGGACGTTCTCAGTCGCTCCTCCGTCCACGGCGACGCTGATTCTTGCGTCCGAGGCAATCTCGCTCCTCCCACAGGAAACTCTCGACGGTAAGAAAATCGTCGAGGAGGTTCTGTATATCGCCAAAGACTGTCGTGTCCTCGGCGATATTTTGGCTATTCTCATTCTCGGGGCGAAGAACCTGAAAGAGACGGTAACGGAGAAAGTCGAGAAACGACGTCTGTTCCGCTCTCCTCGCATCGAGACTGTCGAGAGGGTTATCGACAGGAAAGCGGAACTCGCCGAATGGCTGCTCCTGAACATATCCCCGAAAGAACTCCATCAGACGTTTACGAAACTCGTTCAGGATTTTCAGTTGGGGGATTTTTTCGGCATTACCACTTTCCTGATAGGAATCAATCTCCTGCGCCCGACGAAAGTGGATTAAGCGACAGCATTTGGGCGATTGTAGCGGGGTTTGTCCGAGGTTATAACCTCCCTATCGAATACGTCCTCTATGACCTGAGTTACGCAAATATGATTCTGTATTCAGCCGTAATTCCGAGTTATAAGAGCCGAGACAAACAGGACGGGGACGGAAAAAAGAAACAGGACGAGATAAAAGCGGACGACCCATCGAACAAAGAAAAGGTTAGGAAATTCTTGGACGAAATAGGCTAATAAAATGAACAACGATAACGGAAAAGCATATTACGGTATAGGTCTCGATAACTCTCAACTCCAGCAGGACGCAGAGGAGGCAAGCCGCATTTTGGCTAACATCGGGACAGAGGCGGAACAGCAGAGTGCGTCCGTCCGAGAGGCTCTGTCGAATCTCCCCGAACTGAACATCGAGATAATAACGAACGCCACCTCGACAGCCGATTCTATCGACGCAGCGTTCGCTGAGATAGACCGTGTTTTCGACGAGAACAAATCCGCTATCGCTCAACTCGAAAAGGAATACGACCGCCTCAAAAAAGAGGCGTCTAAGGCGTTTATGGCGGGAGACGACAAAACCTATCGTTCCCTTATGGAACAGGCGAACGCCGTCAAACAGGTAATCTCAGCCCGTCAAAAAATGAATAAGGAGGTTGCCGAAACCGCCGACGCCCTCGCCGCCGAGGAGCGGAAAATGAAAGAACAGGCGGCAGAGGCGCAGCAGAACGAACAGGTTCATACCTCCCTCCGACAGAGGCTCAGGGAGGTAAAAATGGAGTTGGTCGAAATGGAGGCTGCGGGACAGCGTGGGTCGGCTGAATATCGGGCGTTACAGGAGGAGGCAGCAGCCCTGACGGACGCTTGGGGCGATGCTCAGGCACAGGCGAATATCCTCGCCAACGACCAACGGGGAATGCAGGGAATTATCTCGGGACTGTCGGGCGTCTCAGGAGCGTTTACAGCCGCTCAGGGGGCGGTCGGTCTGTTTGCGGGAGAGAACGAACACCTCCAGCAGATTATGCTAAAGGTTCAATCCCTTATGGCTATAACAATGGGATTGCAACAGGTTCAGCAGACACTCAACAAGGACAGCGCATTTTCCCTCGTTACCCTGAACGGTCTGAAAGAATGGTGGAACAAACTCGTCGCCGTCGGAACGGGAGAACAGGTCGCCGAGACCGCAGCGACAGCCGCCTCGACGACAGCGAGCGCAGCCAACGCAGCAGCGACGACAGCCGAGGCGGAGGCAAAAGCCGCCGCAGGAGCCGCCGCAGGAGGAAAGACCACAGCCGAGGTCGTCGATACAGCGGCGACAGGAGCGAACGCCGCAGCAGCGACAGCAGGAACAGCGGCGAACATCACTCTCGCAGGAGCGTTCCGAATGGTCGGAGCGGCTATCTCCTCGATTCCTGTTTTCGGTTGGATTGCCGCCGCTATCGGAGCGATTATCGGCGTGATAGCCCATTTCGTCAATAAAGCGGACGAAGCATCGAAAGCGTTGGAGGAGCAGCAGGAACTAATGAAAGAGGGACGCAAAGCCTATGCCGAGGCGTCAATGGAGATACAGGACTACACAGCCCGTCTCAGTGATTCAAACCTGACAAAGGAACAGGAATCCCACCTCGTCGAGGAACTGAACTCGAAATACGGGGAATCCCTCGGATATTACGACAGCGCATCGAAGTGGAAAGAGGTTCTCCAAACGAAAGGACAGGCGTACTGCCAAATGCTCTTAATGGAGGCTCAGTCTCAGGCGATTCTCAACAAGTACACGGAGGCGTATATCAACCTCTTGGAGACGAAAGAGAAAGCCGAGAACGGAGAGTTCGACCATTGGTATAACACGAAAGCGGGAGACCAAGCCTCCCGCCGAAAGGCTATTTCAGAGGCACAGGCAGAGGTCGATAAATGGGAGAAACAGTATAAAGACCTCCAAGCCGAAATCAGGGATTTCAAGGCATCGAACGACCTCGATTTTCATTTCGACCCGAAATCTGTCAATATCAAGGGCGGAGCGGGTTCAGGAGGTTCGACGTTCGACCCGAAAAAGGCGTCCGCAGAAATCAAACTCGCTATCGCCCGCTACAAAGCGGAGGTGGCTAAATACATCAAGGACAGCGGAAAGGAACTTACCGACCTGATTATCGAGGGGCAGGAAGAGGGTCTAATGAAAGAACTGAACGGAATCCGTCGGGACACTCAGCGGAAATTGGAGGCTTGGCAGGAGCAACTGAACGAACTCGCAAAGGTTCGACAGGAGACCGCCAAGCAACTCTATATGAATCGCCGAGGAGCAACCGAGGAGGGCTGGAACAATTCCGACGACGGGAAAAAGACCCTGAAAGATTGGATAGCCGTCCTCTACGAGGAGAATCCTCAGATTCAGACAGAGTTTCAGAGAGTGTGGGAACAGATAGTTCAGAACGGCGAAACGGCTCTCGCAAAGGCTCGACAGGAGTTCGACGACGCTATGGTCGAGGAGTACGGAACGATGCAGCAGAAAGAGGAGAAATTAGTCAGGGATTGGACGAAGAAACTGAACACTATCCCCGCCGAATATCTCCCCGCCGCCTTGCAGAAAATGGAGGAGGAGTTCGCCGCCCTCGGTTCTGAGAAGTTCAAAAAGGCAATCGACTGGGAGACCGTGTTCGGCGATATGTCGAAACAGTCTGTCTCCGTCCTCCGATACAACCTCGAAAAGGTTCGGGAGTATTTCGAGCAGAACAAAAATTCAATGTCTGTTACCGAGATAAAAGACTATCAGGAGGCGATTACCAAAATGGAGGAAGAAATCGCAGCCCGAAATCCGTTCGCTGCCCTGTATAAGAGCCTCTCAGACCTCGAAAAGGCAAAAACAGAATACGTCGAAAGCCTCGCCGCTTGGAAAGAGGCACAGAACGAACTGAACGCCGCAAACGAGGAGTTTATGGCGGCTCTGACAGCGAAAAACGAGATTCTCGAACAGATTGATAATGGAGAACTCGCCGAGGGCTGCGACGAACTGACAGAGGCGGAGACCCGCTTACAGGCGGCTCGACAGAGAAGCACTCAGGCGACGGAGAAGAACAATACAGCCGAACAGAGAACTCTCAGGGCGAGGAACGGAATCACGAACTCGTACAAGAGTTTCGCCACCTCCCTGCAGGGGGTCGGAAAGGTCGTAACAGACCTCGGGAATCGCTCGAAGAACCTCGCAGCGATTTTCAGCGATTCAGTTGCCTCGGCTATCGGCAAGGCGATTGATTTCACGGAGGAGGTTATGGACGCCACCTCGACAATTATCTCGGCTATCGGAGACCTCGGAAAGGACGTCGCCGACGGTGTGGAGACAGCGGTCGATGCGGCGGCTCAGGGAGCGACAGCGGCTGCTGCGACAGGAGCGACGGCAATCTCGACAATCGAGAAAGCCTCCGTAATCCTTGCCGTTATCTCAGCCGCTTTACAGGTCGCAACCGCTATCGCCAACCTGTTCAACGACGACGATAAAAAACAGGAGGAAATCGAGCGTTTACAGGAACGAATCGACCAACTCCAATGGGAACTCGACAATCAGGAGGCTGTGCGCTTGCAGGAAAAAGCGGGGAAAGCCCTTACCGTCCTGAAACAGTTATACAGCGAGACCACTCAGGAGGTTCTCAAACTCCACGGCGTTACGGCTCAGTCCTCGTATTGGCAGATTTGGTTTACTCAGGCTCGGAACAGTGCGGAAATCTATGCGAAAAGCGTCTCGAAAATCGCCGACTATTGGGCGAACGTCTCCTACACGGCGGACAAAGCACTCGGATCTGCGAAATATGACGAGAGCCGAAAGCAGCTCGAAAACCTCGCCGAGCAACAGATTCTGATTCAGAAACAAATCAACGAGGAGCAGAGCAAAAAGAAAACCGATAACGGGAAAATTCAGGAGTGGCAGAACCAAATCTCGGAGATAGCCGAGGAAATGGCGACTATCATCAACGAGATGATGGAGGACATTATCGGTTTTACGGCATCCGACCTCGCCTCTGAACTCGGAAACGCATTTTTCGAGGCTGCGAGACAGGGCGAGGACGCTATGGAGGCTTGGCACACAAAGGTAAACGACATCGTTCGGGACATTATCCAGCGTATGCTGATTACTCAGTTCCTCGAACCTGAAATCGGAAAGATTTTCGACAAGTACAAGCAGAAATGGTTTCCGAACGGACAGTTCGCAGGAATCGACGCCGTTATCGAATCCGCTCAGACTATGGGCAACGACCTGAACCGTGTCGGAGACATATTCAATCAGATTTACGGCGGACTGTCTCAGGGTCTCCAAGACCTGTTCGCACCGACGGAGGAAGCCTCCCGAGAAGCGTCCGAGAAAGGAATCGCCACAGCCTCTCAGGAGAGCGTGGACGAACTGAACGGACGGGCGACAGCCATTCAGGGACATACGTTCTCAATCGCCGAGAACACGAAACAACTCGTCGTTACGGCGAACCTGATTTTGGAGAGCGTCCTGAATATCGAGCGGGAGACTATCGGTTTCGGAGACCGTCTCACTCGAATGGAAACGAACCTCCGAGGCGTACTGAATACACTCGACGAAATCTCCCTAAAGGGACTAAAACTCAGATAAGATATGGAACTGATAAAAGAAACTCAGGAGGCTTGGAAAGCGGCTAAGAAAGCCGCAGAAAAGCGATGCGAACAGGCTCAGGACTACGATATGGCGAGGAAACTCGCTGCCTGTCGTATGTTCTCGGGAGAGGAGACCTTAGAGGAAATGATAAATCTAATGTTCACTCCCCGAGGAGCAGAGTTCCTGACGAGATACGGATTCCCCTCCCTCGACATATTCCGAAAGTACAAACCGTTCAATCCTGAACAGTACGGGGTTTATATCGACTGCGGGGAAATCAACCTGTCAGAGGTTCGGCGGGCGTTCCTCGTCGGAAAGACCTCTGCGAGAATCACGTTCAGGGACGTTGCGAGGAATCAGGTTATTCTGATGCACGGAGCGTCCGCACAGATTATCGTCGGCGGACATTCCGTCGTTCACGTCGAGAACGACGGGAGCGGGAATCTTTCATTCATCAAACGAGAAAACGGGATAGTTATATGATTACAGGACGGTTATACATCGACGGAGACGACGCCTACAAGCAGTATGGCGTCTATGTCGTGAAAGGCGGTTGGAACGACCTCGTCGCCTTTCCTCCTTTGAAAACAGTTCCCTCGAACGATTGGCAGGAGGAGGACGGTATCGAGGCAGACCTGTCGAATCCCGTCCTGAACACGAAAGAGGTACAACTGAAAGTTGCGTTCTCAGGGACGTACAGCCGTTTTTCAGCCCTGATAGAACTCCTGTCAGACGGGGCGTATCATACGTTCGAGTGCGTCTATATCGGTCGAATATACAGGCTGCGTCTCGTCTCTCAGCCGAATATGGCAATCGCTCAGACGCTCGAAACGGCTACCCTGAAACTCGCCAACGATTTCCCGCTCGACGGGTACTCATACAAAGCCCCCGACAGTTCTGTAATCCCCGCAGAGGACTACAAGTTCGACGGGTGGAAATTCACGGATTACGGGGTTCGGGTTCTGAAAGGAACTCTCGCCGAAGTCAAGAAAACGCCGACGGTAAAAACGAACCTCCTCCGCAATCTGTCTCACCTCTCAGGGGCGATTTACGACAGCGGACAGGTTACGTTCAAGACAAAGGACGTGAAGATTTACTGCCTGATGCGGGCGGAATCTCTCGACGAACTGTGGCGGAACTGGGACGCCCTCCTGTTCGACCTGATACGTCCCGACGAACACCTCCTGTGGGTGGACGACTTGGAACAGGAGTTTCCGTTCCACTACAAAAGTTGTCAGGTTACGGAGTTTTATCCCGACGGGAAAATATGGCTCAAATTCACGCTGACAGTTACGTTTACCCGCTCGTTCCGTCTCGACGAAAACGATATGGTTCTCGCCACGGAGGACGGAATCGTGGTATTCACTCAGGACGACGTCAATGCGATAGATATGCTCCCCGACAGGTTCTCTATCCCGACCGTTCGTTTCGTGAACAATCGAGCGACGCTGCGCCTGACAGGAAACGGTTCATTCAGATTTAATAATTAATACAGATGCTCCAATGAAGAAAGTAAAAATCTCAGAATTGCCTCTCTACAATTCATTAAAGGGGCTTTTCACTCTCGGAACAGATAAGGACAACCGCTCCGTAAAAGTGTCCTTAGAGTTCATCGAAACGACGACCGAGGCGGCTGTCAAGAAAGCCAACGATGCGGCGGCGGCAGCAAAAACGACCGCTGAGAACGCTGCGGAGACGGCTAAACAGACCGTCGAGACCGCTGCTGCGGCTGCAAAGAAAACAGCGGAGGATGCGGCTAAGGTTGCGACAGATGCGGCGGGCAACGCTGACAAAAAGGCACAGGCTGCTCAGACCGCAGCAGGGGCGGCAACCACCGCAGCGGGAAACGCTCAGAAAGCGGCGGAAAATGCCGACAAAAAAGCCACGGCAGCGAACACGGCGGCAGAGGCGGCGAATTTGTCGAAACAGGAATCCGACAAAGCCACGGAGGAATCAAAGAAAGCCACCGAAGCGGCTCAGAAGGCAACCTCGGAGGCTCAGGAGGCGACGGAATCCGCACGGGAGGCAACGACAGCAGCCGACGACGCAACAGCGTCTCTCGTCGCTTTTCTCGGTTCTATCCTCCCGACAGCCCTGTCCGTCGAGGAACTCCCGAGGCTGACTGTCGGGAACGTCTATCCTGTCAGGATTAAAGCCGTCCTATCTCCCGAGGGTGTTCGGCAGAACATTATCTACCTAAGCGACAACAAAGCCGTTACCGTCTCTCCTGACGGACGTCTGACAATCGTCGGAAAGGGACGCTCGACAGTTCAGGTAATCCCGACCGTGAACACGGCTCTCGCAAAGACGCTGGAGGTCGTCGTCGGAGAACCGACGCTCCGTCTCGTAACTCGAAATAGTCTCCGCCTGACAGCGTCGGGGGCGTTGCGACTGAATTAAAAATAGTGTTTAACAATTAAATCAATTTCAAAATGGCTCTAACAGCAGCACAAGAAGCAATCCTCGAACAGATTATCGAGGCATTTCAGAACGGCAAGCGTCTCAGCGACCTGCCCGACGTCAAAGGAACGAACCCGTATAACCTCCTCGTCGAGGTTCTGGACGAGGACGGAGAATCAAAGAAAGCCGCTCTCGCCGCTCTCCTCCCTTACGCAGAGGAACAGTGTTCATACGGTGCGGAACGCTCTCTGTCCGTCTCCTCTCCGTCCTGTACCCGAATCGGCTCTCCCGCCCTCCACAAGACGCTCCCTATCCATTCCCGCCTGAAAGGTTGCCTCCTCGACGACGACGGAAAGGTGGTCGAATACCTCGACCCGAAAGATTGGACGGGACAGACCCGAGACGGCTCACGGGGACAGGTTATGGTCGAAATCCCTCTCCATTATAGGAAATTCTCCTATGACGGAGGCGTATTCCGTGTTCAACTCTCGGAACTCCCGCTCCCTGGCTATCATCAAGTCCCGAAAATGTATGTTTCGGCTTACGAGGCGACGGTTCAGAGAACAGGGAACAAACTGTCGTCCGTCGTGAACGATTCAGTCGATTTCCGAGGCGGTAACAATAACGCCGCTTGGGACGGAACGTATCGTTCTCTCCTCGGTCTCCCTGCGACGGGAATCAGCAGAACGAATTTCCGCAACTATGCCCGCAACAGAAAGGCTGGTTCGACCGAATGGAACTGTATGACCTATGACGCTCAGAAAGCCCTCTATTGGCTCTTTGTCGTCGAATACGCCACCCTGAATACGCAGGCTCCGTTCAACGCCGAACTTACCGCCGAGGGTTATCGACAGGGCGGTCTCGGAGCGGGCGTAACAGACCTGAACGGCGGTAAGTGGAACACGTTCAACGGTTACTATCCGTTCATTCCTTGCGGCTTTACTGACAGCCTCGGAAACGGAACAGGCGTCGTTCCTTTCACTATGCCGACGGAATACGACCCCGACGCACAATCTCCTGTAACGACGAACGTCCCTCGCTATCGTGGCGTCGAGAACCCGTTCGGACATATTTGGCAGTGGACGGACGGAATAAACGTCCGTATCAGCCCGACCGTGGAGAACGGAGGCGACGGTCTCTCGAAAGTGTTCGTTTGCTCAGACCCCGCCCTATTCAAGGATAACGGTTACGACGGTTACAGCCACGTCGGGAACGAGGCTCGAAACGAGGGCTATGTCAAAGAGATAATCGGAGGCGAATACGGGGAAATAATGCCCGCCATCTGTTCAGGAGCGGGTTCGACGACATTTTTCTGCGACTATCACTACACGAACATTCCGACGGCTGAGACGTTGCGGGGTGTCCTGTTCGGCGGTATTGCGTATAGCGGGTCGCGTGCGGGTTTCGCCTCTGCGCTCTCGTATAGCGCCCCCTCGTATTCGGCTGCGAACGTCGGCTCTCGCCTTTGCTTTATACCCGCCTAATCGTCCCCTCGTAAATCGAAATATCGTTTAACTCGTAACAATGAAAGTATATGGAAAATAATCAGGTAACTATCCCCTCGGAGGACGACGGCTCTCTCGCTTTTCTCAGGATTCCGAGGGACGAGAACAGCCGCAGCCTACAAGGAGAGGAGGTTAAGCAGTCGAGAATCGTGAACACCTCGTTTTGGGTTCACGGTTTCTTGGAGGACATTCCGACCCGATTCTCGAAATCAAAAGGAACGACGGGACAGACGCTCGTCCAAATCCGTCCTGAAAAGGACAGCCCCGAATCAGAGGCTAAGAAGTTTTTCACGGGTTCGCAGGATATTTTATACGTTCTGCGTGAAATCAAGAAACTCGGGAAATTTCCTCGAAAAGTAACTCTCAGGGGAAGCGGAAACCGTTTTTGGTTCGAGTGATAAAATAACAGGTTGGTCGTTCCCGAGGTGTCCTGTTCAGCGGTAATGCGAATAACGGGTCGAATGCAGGTTTCGCCTATGCGAACTCGAATAACGCCCCCTCGAATACGAATGCGAACATCGGCTCTCGCCATTGATTTTCAAACGGGCTTTTACGCCTGATAACAATTTAACGGAACGACGACCTTGCCTCTCGGCAAAAAATGTATGAAACACGAAATGGAGTTAGTAGAAACGCCCTTTGTATCGGCTATCGAACGCCCCGAGTAGAAAAGCAAAGACAATGAAACGTATATCGAATCTATACGAACAAATAATCTCAATGGAGAACCTCCGACTGGCTGACGAGAAAGCCCGTCGGGGGAAACTCCGTTCCTATGGTGTCAAGGTTTTCGACCGAGACAGAGAGAGGAATTTGCTTGCGCTCCACGACGCTCTTTTGACCAAGACGTTCAAGACATCACGTTACGAGGTTTTCACGGTCAGAGAGCCGAAAGAACGGCTAATTTATCGTCTCCCGTATTATCCTGACAGAATCGTTCATCACGCCATTATGAACGTCCTCGAACCCATTTGGCTGAAAGTGTTCCCGTATAACACATACAGTTGCATAAAAGGTCGGGGAATAAACGGAGCAATGAAACGAGTGAAAGAGATTCTCAAAGATAAGGAGAACAGCCGCTATTGTCTGAAAATCGACATCAGGAAATTTTACCCGTCAATCGAACACGCCGTCGCCAAGAGGATAATCAGGAAGAAAATCAAGTGCAAAGATACCCTGTGGCTCTTGGACGAGATTATCGACAGCGTGAACGGTTCTCCCGACCCGCTCGACAGAACGCAGATCTGCGACGGTCGTTCTATCCCTATCGGAAATTATCTCAGTCAGTATCTCGCAAACCTCGTCCTCGCTTATATCCTCCACAGGATAAACGAGAGAAAGGGCGTCAAAGGTGTACTCTATGCCGACGACGGGACGTTCTTTGCAGCCTCGAAAGAGATTCTCCGAGAACTCCTCTCGGACATCAAAACGTGGCTCGAAACGGAACTCCACCTGACGCTGAAAGCGAACTATCAGATTTTCCCGATAGCGGAGAACCGATACGACAAACACGGTCGTGGTCTCGATTTCGTCGGGTTCGTTTTCTATCATAATCAGACACAGATACGGAAAGGAATCAAGAAGAATTTCTGCCGTACCGCCGCCCGTCTGAACAAACGTAATCCTCCGCTGCCTCCCGCTGAGTATAAGCAGCGGATTTGCTCGTGGCTCGGGTGGGCGAAATACAGCGATTCAAAACATTTATTAAAAACAATCATTAAACCAGAGTATTATGGCAAATTATGATGCAAAGCCCTCCAAATTGGAGGCAGTCGGAAACGGTTCATACCTCTATCGTTTCAACATCGAGGAAAAGACAGTCGAGCATTTCGCAGAGGGAACAGACGAGGCGGTCGAGACCCGTTCCTCTTGGGAATGCGAGGAGGTAACGGTTTGGTCTCCTCTGACATCGAACAAAATCACGGAGGCGGTAATCGGAACGCTCTGTCCTGTCTCGCACGAACAGAAACTCGTAAACGAGTTCAACGCCGCAAACCTCGGTCTCGTCGGAGGCTCGAAAACGAGCGACGCAGCGAAAACCGCTATCGCCCGTTACAAAGAGTTCCTCGAACAGAGAGCCGCACTCAAATCAATGGTGGACGCTGACTGCGAGGAACTCGGAATCAGATAATCGCCAAGCCGATTTTGCCGCTCGCTGTGGCGTCTTAAAATGTTATTGGAGCAATTATCATTGCCGATAAACGAACGCCACAGCGGGCGTATTTTGAAAAAATAACTATCAATAAAAGAGCGCACAGAATGAAGATATTTAGCAGTCAAGACGAATTACTCCTCGACGTCGAGGTGGACGATAGCAGCTATCGCTACCGAGTAATCAAGGGGGAGAATAATATCGTCCTCAAATACTCGCTCTCGGAACACGTCGAACTGCCTGTCGGTTCGTACTGCATTTTTCAGGGACAGCGTTACACCCTCGAAAATCCCGAGGCGTTCAAGAAACAGCATAACCGCCGTTTCGACTATACCGTAACGTTTGAATCATATCAGGCGAAAGCGAGGATTTGGAAGTTCCGAAACCCCGTGGACGGTCGTCTGAAATTCTCCCTGACAGCCAAGCCGAAAGAGCATCTCCAAATGTTTGTGGATAATATGAACAGGAGAGACACGGGTTGGACTGTCGGAGACTGCATCGACGGCGTCGAGACGCTTATAAATTACGACCACGATTTCTGTATCGACGCTCTTACCCGCCAAGCCTCGGAGTTCGGGACGGAGTACGAAATCGAGGGAAAACGGGTCTCCCTGAAAAAGGTCGAGTATAACAAGAACAACCCGCTCCCGCTCTCATACGGATTTGGGAACGGGTTCAAATCAGGCGTGGGACGTTCCAACAGCGGAGACCAGCCGCCGACGGAAATCCTGTTCGTTCAGGGAGGCTCGGAGAACATCGACAGGAGCAAGTACGGGAACGGAGAACTGCTTCTCCCGAAAGGACAGACAATCCGTTACGACGGAGAGTATTTCGAGGGCGAGGACGGTTTCGTCGCCGCAAACGCCCGAACCTATGTCGTGGACGATATGGGTCTCTCAATCCGTCGAGCCGACAAACAGCCGTCCTCCCTCGCAGAAGATAGCCTCGACGCCTCGTCCGTCTATCCTAAGAGGGTCGGGACGGTTACGTCTGTCCTGACAGTCGATGCGGGAAACCATTTCTATGATTTCGTCGATAAGGAAATCCCGTCTAATCTCAACTACGAGGACTGTCTGATAGAGGGCGAGACTATGACCGTCGTTTTTCAGTCGGGTATGCTCGCAGGACGGGAGTTCGAGGTCAAATACTATCATTCAGCCGTCAAGACGAAAGCGGCTCGGAGGTTCGAGATAGTCCCGCAGGAAATCGACGGACTGACAATGCCGAACGAACAGTTCAAACCCCGAATCGGCGACAGTTACGCCGTGTTCCACTGTATGCTCCCCGACGCCTATATCTGCGACAATCAGACAAAGACAGGAGCGTCTTGGGATATGTTTCGAGCCGCCGTCCGACACCTGTTCGACAACGAGGAACAGAAATACACGTTCTCGGGGGAACTCGACGGGATATGGGCGAAAAAGGATTGGGAGAACATCGGAGGACGAATCCGCCTCGGAGGTTACATTCAGTTCCGAGACGTAAATTTCCAAAAGGAGGGCGTTTTGGTTCGCATCACGGGCATAAAGGACTACATCAACAAGCCGCACAGCCCGTCGATAGAACTCTCGAATCAGACCGTCTCAGACAGCGTATCGAGCGAACTGAAAAACCTGAAAAGCGAGGAGGTAACGGTCGAGGATAACTATCGAGCCTCCGTTCAGTTTACGAAACGTCGGTTCAGGGACGCTCAGGATACTATTTCCCTGATTGAATCCGCCCTCCTCGACAATTTCACGAACTCTATCAACCCGATAGCGGTTCAGACTATGTCGATGCTCGTCGGCGACGAGAGCCTCCAATTCCGTTTCGTGAACAGTCAGTCGAACCCCGTAACAGTTTCCGACGGAATCGAGTACAACAACGAGACGAAACAACTGACAGCCCCGTCGGGAATCATTCAGCATTTAACGCTCGGGATTTCCTCTCTCAGTTCGTCGCATAAGACGTCCGAATATAAGTTTTGGACGGTATCGTCGTATTCGAGTTCATATCTCGACGACCCGACAAAGAAATACTATCTCTACATCAAGGCGAACAGGAACAGTCAGGCGGCGGAGTATATCCTGTCAGAGACAGCCAAGAAAATGGAGGCGGAGGCAAACTATTATTATTTCCTCGTCGGCGTCCTGAACAGCGAATACGACGGGGAGAGGAGTTTCGTAACGCTCTACGGGTTCTCGGAGATACTCCCTGGCAGAATCACGACAGACAGGGTCGTATCAGCCGACGGGGACAGTTATTTCGATATGCTCTACAACCGCCTGAAACTCGGCGACGCCCTGATTTTCAACTCCGACGGCACTCGGAAACTGATTCTGAAAGGTACAATGGTTCAGAGCGAGAGCGGAGCGACTGAATACATCGGCTGTTACCGAGGCGTCTATAACTCGGCGTACACCTATTATCAGGGCGACGAGGTCTCCTACACCGTGAACGGAATGACCTCGACCTATCGTTACATCTATGCGACGCCGTCCCGAGGTGTCCCGCCGACCTCGACCGTTTATTGGCAGGTTATCGCTCAGGGTGCGAAAGGACAGGACGGAGCGGACGGAACATCGCTTACCGTGAAAGGAACTTTCCTCGCTCATTTCACGACAGAAGCCGAATGGCTTGCGTCTGAATATCCGTCTCAATACCGATACGGAATCTGTCTCGTGGACAGGGACGGAGACGCAGGAGCGGAGGAGACGAGATACCGTATCGTCAAGGTTTACGAACGCCCATTTGAGGGAGCGGTTGCGGGGTGGATGACACGATATGCCGAGGAGGGCGACGCCTATGTCTTGGAATCTGACGGACACCTGTATATGGCGAACGAAAGCGGCTGGAAAGACGTCGGACAGTTCAAGGGCGACAAAGGAGACCAAGGCGACAAGGGAGACGACGGAGTGGACGGAAACTACACCGAACTGCGTTTCGCTGTCAATGGTTCGACGACGAATCCTCCTGCCCTGAATACGACGGCTCTCAACCCGACAGGTTGGACGACGACAGTTTCGACCGTGAACAAAGGATATTACCTGTGGTTTACCCGAGCCGTCAAGACGGGAAACGGCGGGCAACTCGTCTCGAATTGGAGTACGCCTGTCAGAATGACCCCGCAGGACGGAAAGGACGGAGCGAGCGGAAAATCTCCTGTTATGGTTTTCAGGGGCGTTTACAGCAGCTCGAAAACTTATTACGGAAACGAACACCGTCTCGACTGCGTCAAGCAGGGAAATACATATTACATCGCCCGTATTGATGCGGGGACGTTCTCGACGCCCGCTCCTCCTGATTCATCAAAATGGAACTCGTTCGGAGCGTCGTTCGAGAGTATAGCGACGAACCTCCTCCTCGCCGAGGGAGCGAACATCGGAGACTGGTTTATCAGCGAAGGAAAAATCGTCTCAACCCTGACAGGAGAGAATAAAATCACGCTCGACGCAAAGAACAGTCGAATAGAGGTCGTTTCCGCAACGTCGGGAGGTATATATTCTCAGGAGAACCTCGGCTCGATAGTGGACATCGACGCAAATGCGGGAATCGTCGAGGCTCGGGCTAAGAGCGGGTATTCGGCTGTGTCGTATATCTCGCCGACAGGAATTTTCGCTAACAGGGCGGGAACTCAGTGCGTCGCCTCCTCGACAGGTCTCACTCATAGAGCGGCGATCTGCGGAATCGGTTACGGCAAAGTCGATAAAGAAATTTGGCAGATGGGAGGAGACGACAATCTGATAGCAGGAATTTACGGTTACGCATCGAACTCAGGAACTGCGCCTGATTATGGAGGGTATTTCCTTAATCTGAAAGCGAAGGGATTGATTTTCGGAACTAAATATATAACTGTTAGCGGAACTTACCTTACGGACGCTATGACAAATATCGTCGGGTTCGGTTCGTCTCGTCTGAACGTCTATCTCCCTGCCGCAACAAGAGAGGGACAGACGATTTTCGTCAAGCAGTGGTGGTCGGGTTCGATGCGGTTCTATCCGAGGAGCGGGCAGAAGATTTACGACGACACGTCGGAGAACGAATACTATGATTTCGGACAGGGACAGGGAGGTATTTTTACTTTCGTCCGTGCGAGAATAAACGGAGAGAGCGTCGCCGTTTGGCTCGTCTCTCGTTGGAAATACTAACGATAAAAAATTAGTGATATGACAGAATATGGATACATCGAGAACGGGATTCTGTTTTCCCGTTTCATAGAACCGATAGTTCGTAATTATATCGACGAGTTCGGACGCCATCAAACGGAAACGATTTCCGTCGAGGCTCAGGTCGAGGAACTGTCTCCCGTGTGGAAACCTGTCGATTTAATCGACGAGGCGGAAATGGAATCAGGCGACGACGGTTTCGTCGTTATCCCTAAGCCATACGATGCGGGAGACCATATCGCATACAGATATGAACGGAGACGGGACGTTCAGAGCGTCAAAGACGAGATACAGGCTCTCAAAGACAGCCTCTCGGAATCGGACTATAAAATCACGAAATGTTACGAGGCGTCCATGCTCGGGACGGAACTCCCTTACGACATTGCGGAACTCCACGCTCAGAGACAGGCGGAGAGGGACAAAATCAACGAGTTGGAGGCGTATCTATAACTTTTCGCCCTGCAAGTGATTATATTATAATCAGATTTAAGTACCTTTGCAAAATAAATCAAAACTCAACAAAATGGAACAGGTAATGACTTGGTGGCAAATCCTCGCCGTGATTCTCGGAGCGGTCGGCGGCGGGGAGTTCATCAAATGGCTATTCAATCGAAAGACCGAAAAGAGACTGAACAACATCGAAGTAAAACAGAAAGATTTCGACCTCGACGAGAAACGAATCACGGAACTCCACGCCTCGATTGATAAGGCGAACGAACTGAACGACAACCTCCTCGAAAGGCTGTCCCACGCAAACGCCGCCCTCGATAAGCATATCGACAGGAATCGGGAACTGTCAGACCGTCTATACAAGACGGAACAGGAGGTCAATCGAGTAAACGACGCCCTGACAGAGGAACAGCACAAGACGGCGAGCCTCGAACGACGATTAGGAGCGGCTCTGCGGGCTGCAGACCATTATCGGGAGTGGCGTTGCGAGCGTTCGGACTGTAAAGACCCCCGAGGGAGGATGCCGCCAAATCCCTCCCTGAACGGCAAGGTTTACACCTCGCCACGGAACGCAGAAAGAGAAAATACTGATTCATCAAAAACTGAAAAGAAATGAAAATTTTAATCGACAACGGACACGGACGGGAGACACTCGGGAAACGCTCTCCCGACGGGTCTCTCCGAGAGTATAAATGGGCGAGAGAGATTGCCTCCCGCCTCGAACAGGCTCTCAAACAGAAAGGTCTCGACGCAGAGAGAATCGTCAATGAGGAGAACGACGTCTCCCTCGGAGAACGCTCCCGACGAGTGAACTCTATTTGTCAGAGGCTCGGAACAGCGAACGTAATCCTCGTATCAATCCACTGCAACGCCGCTCCTCCGAACGACAACAAGTGGCACAACGCCCGAGGCTGGAGCGTGTGGACGTCGGTCGGAAAGACGAAAGCGGACGCCCTCGCCACGGCGATATGGGACTCAATGAACTCCCGCCTGTCGGCATACAAAGCGACATTCTCAGGCGTCGGGAATCAGAAGCCTATGCGGGCGGACTATTCGGACGGAGACCCCGATTTTGAATCGAACTTTTGGATTCTCCGAAAAACCTCCTGCCCCGCCGTCCTGACTGAGAACCTGTTTCAGGACAACGAACAGGACGTCGCCTATCTCCTCTCGGAACAGGGCAAACAGACAATCGTCGAGGCTCACGTCGAGGGAATCGTCAAATATATAAACACCAACAAGAAATGAAACATCTGCTCTATGCCCTATTTATAGCGGCACTCCTGACAGGATGTGCGACGCCTCGAAAGGCAACATCGACGGACAGTAAGCAACAGCGGGACAGCGTCCGAATCGAATATCGGGAGAGGACTGTTCTCGTCCCTGATACAGTGTTCGTCGAGATTCCCGCTCAGACGGCGGAGAGAACGACGCCTGACAGTCTGAGCCACCTCGAAAATGATTACGCCGAGAGTACGGCGAGAATCAATCAGGACGGCTCTCTGTATCACGACCTGAAAACGAAGCCGCAGACGAAACCCGTCCCGACGAACAAAGAGATTCAGGAGCGGGACAGCGTCCGAACGGTCTATCGGGACAGAATCGTCAAACAGACTATCACGGAGACGGTCGAGGTCGAGAAGAAACTGAGTTGGTTTCAGAAAACTCAAATTGCGGGCTTTTGGACGCTCTTGGTTTTTCTAATGATAGTTTACCGCAAGAAAATATTTGGAACGCTTGTGCGGCGTATTTTGAAAAAATAACTAACTTTGTTCCGATTCCTCGGAGCGAATCAATGAAAGAGGGACAAAATCCCTCTTTTTTTACGTTTTTGTTGTTATTCTGTTGCTATTCCTATAATCACTTTCGCAAACCTCTCTGTCTGTCAATATGATAAGACCACGACCTGAATTTCTGTGTGGGAAAGTAAGCCGCAAAAATCGACTTTTGCGGGAATTGTCGGAAATTTGTTGCTATTCTGTTGCTAAAATTTCGGTAACAAAGTTTTATAAATTGATTATCAAATAGTTATATAAATAAACTGAGTTACTGCCTCGGAAGCTGCGACTTCTCCCACCTCCAAGGCTATTCCTATGCCCTTGATGTTAC